>PPYF01024544.1_pt1 | contig 226533 bp, 192 predicted proteins | sample 1559871 | NCBI WGS metagenome assembly PPYF01 (sample SAMN08240021, study PRJNA423297) | Human gut metagenome, whole genome shotgun sequencing project. | reverse complement strand
TAAATTCGTAATTCTGTCTAAAAAGCGCGTCCGACCGTGTAAGCGGCGGCAGGCGCAGAAGCGCGTTTCGCAATCGCCTGATTTATTTTATGTATCAACAGTATAACAGTGTAACCTTTTTTTTACAAGATGCATACTATGAATCAAACGCAGCTGTCTGGAACTGTTTGATGCCACTGCAGAGAAATGTGGCAGGTTTTCTGGCAGGAAGAGAGGGAGATCATGTATGGATCAGAATAGAGTGGAAAATCAGGTGGATGAGGGAACGCTTCAGATTCACCTGACAAATGCTTCGACAGGAATTCCGGTGAAAGGGGCAAAGATCAGTATATCTTATACGGGAGGTCCGCAGCAGGTGCTGGAGGAGGTGGATACCGACGATTCTGGAAACACTGAGAAGATTACGCTTGATGCTCCTCCACTGGAGTACTCCATGGAGCCGGGTGAAAACCAGCCATATGCGGAATATACGATCAAGGTGCAGGCCACAGGCTATCGGGACATTACGGTTTCGGCGATCAATATCCTGTCCGGGGAAGATGCGACGCAGGAAGTGGTAATGGAGGCACAGGATGCGCCGGGCGATCCGATTGATACGATCGTGATTGATGCACATACCCTGTATGAAGAATATCCGCCGAAAATTCCGGAGAGTGAAATCAAGACGGTGGAGGAGACCGGAGAGATTGTCTTAAGCCGTGTGGTAGTTCCGGAATATATTGTGGTACATGACGGAGCGCCGGGAGATTCTACAGCTCCGAATTATTATGTGCGCTACCGGGATTATATTAAAAATGTAGCTTCCAGTGAAATCTATGCGACCTGGCCGGATGCCACAATCCGTGCCAATGTGCTGGCTATTATGTCATTTACTTTAAACCGGGTTTATACGGAATGGTACCGGGGCAAAGGGTATGTGTTTACCATCACATCTTCCACGGCATACGATCACAAATTTATTTATGGAAGAAATTTCTTCCAGAGTATTTCACAGGTAGTGGATGAAATGTTTGAAAATTATCTGTCCCGGCCAAATGTTCGTCAGCCAATTCTGACACAGTACTGTGACGGACAGAGAGTGACCTGTCCGGACTGGATGTCGCAGTGGGGAAGCAAATATCTAGGTGATCAGGGATATTCTGCCATTGATATTCTGCGCAGTTATTACGGAAATGATATGTATATTAATTCCGCGGAGGGAATTTCCGGAATTCCGGCATCCTGGCCGGGATATGATCTGGGCGTGGGAGCAAGCGGACCAAAGGTACGTCAGCTGCAGGAACAGCTGGCAAGAATTTCGCGTGCTTATCCGGCGATACCGACGATTACGGCGGACGGAGTTTACGGATCAAGGACGAGGGAAGCGGTGGAAAAGTTTCAGTCGGTTTTCGGACTTCCGGTAACCGGTATTGTGGACTATCCGACCTGGTATAAAATTTCAGATATTTATGTTGCGGTTTCCCGTATCGCAGAACTTGTATAAAAGAGAGGAAAAATACGGATGAAAAATTATAAAATTACCGTGTCATATGATGGCACCAGATATAAAGGATGGCAGGTATTAAAAAGCACCGATGCAACCATACAGGGAAAGCTGCAGATGGTGCTTTCGGCGCTTGCCGGGCATCCGGTGGAAGTGATCGGTTCCGGAAGAACCGATGCCGGAGTTCATGCAATCGGGCAGGTGGCTAATTTCCATCTGGACGAACATTTTTCGGCAGAGGAAATTTTTGAAGATCTGAACCGGCACCTTCCGGAAGATATCGCAGTGACAAAAATCGAGGAGGTCGATGAACGGTTTCACAGCAGATATCAGGCTGTGGAAAAGACCTACCGTTACCGGATACGGACAAGTCCGGTGCCGAATGTATTTGAACGAAAATTTTTGTATCAGTATGGACAAACGCTTGATGTGGATAAAATGAAAAAAGCGGCACAGGCACTTGTGGGAACGCATGATTTTGCTTCTTTTTGCGGAAACCGTCATATGAAAAAATCAACGGTCCGTACCATTTTTTCCATTGATCTGGTGGAAAGAGACGGTGAGATTGAGATCCTGTATTGTGGCAATGGATTTTTACAGAACATGGTAAGGATTCTCACGGGAACATTGATTGAAGTGGGAAGAGGCGAACGGGCTCCGGAAAGTATGCCGGCACTTCTTAAGGCAAAGGAACGGAAGCAGGCGGGCTATACGGCACCGCCGCAGGGATTACGATTGGAGAAAGTGACATATGAGACAATGGATGGTCGCTGCTAAAAAAGCGGATTTTTATGCGATTGCAGAGAAATTTCATGTGGATCCGGTTGTGGCAAGGATTATCAGAAACCGCGAGGTAATCGGAGAAAAAAATATCCGGATTTATCTGGGTGGGAACCTTTCGGACCTGTCAGATCCTCATCAGATGAAAGATATGGACCGGCTGGTGGAGATTCTTGCACAAAAGATCCGGAAACAGGTGCATATCCGGATTATCGGCGATTATGATGTGGATGGTGTGACTTCCTCCCATCTGTTTCTGACGGCTTTGCGGCGTGTGGGAGCAAAAGTGGACGTGGTTATTCCACACCGGATACAGGACGGATATGGGCTAAGCCTGCATTTATTACAACAGGCGAAAGAAGATGGTGTGGATACAATTCTGACCTGTGATAACGGTATTGCCGCTATCGATGAGATTGCGTGGGCAAAAGCACAGAAAATGACAGTACTTGTGACCGACCACCATGCAGTCCCGTTTGAAGAATATGAGGGCAGAAGAACAGAGAAAAAGAGTCTGGCAGATGCCGTGGTAAATCCGCATCAGCAGGACTGCGGGTATCCGTATAAAGAGCTGTGCGGCGCCGGTGTGGCATGGAATGTCATCCGTGTATTGTATGAAAATTATGATATAGACAAAAGAGAAGCGGAAGATCTGCTGGATTTTGTTGCTATGGCAACTGTCTGTGATGTCATGTCGCTCACCGGGGAAAACCGTATTCTGGTAAAAGAGGGATTAAAGAGAATCCGTCATACGAAAAACATCGGATTGCAGGCACTTATGCAGGCATGCAATGTACAGCCGGAGAATATCAGTGCATACCATTTTGGTTATGTCTTAGGGCCATGTGTCAATGCAACCGGCAGACTTGACACGGCAAGGCATGCCCTTCGGCTGTTTGAGACCGGGCAGGAAACGGAGGCAGAAGAGATTGCCCGGGATCTGGTTGATCTGAATCAGGAACGCAAGGAGTTGACACTGCAGGGCGTGGAAATGGCAAAGAAACTCTGTGAGGAAGGTGGACATGAGAATGATCCGGTACTTGTTCTGTTTCTGCCGGATGTCCACGAAAGCATTGCAGGACTGATTGCCGGAAGAATCCGGGAAATGTATAACCGGCCGGTATTTGTGCTGACGCGGGGAGAAGAGGGAGTCAAAGGCAGCGGAAGATCGACGGAAAATTATTCCATGTATGAAAATATGTGTGGATGTGCGGAACTGTTTACAAAATTTGGCGGACATCCGATGGCGGCAGGGTTATCCCTTCCGGAAGAAAATGTGGAAAAATTCCGCAGAAAAATCAATGAAAACTGTCCGCTTACGGTGGAGGAAGTCTGCCCGGATATTCACATTGACATGGCCATGCCGGTGGGATATGCGAGTACGGAACTGGTCCATCAGTTTGCACTTTTGGAGCCGTTTGGAAAAGACAATCCATCTCCACTGTTTGCAGACCGGAATCTGTCCATCAGCCGCATGTGGTTGATAGGAAAGAACCGGAATGTTCTTCGGATGAGTGTTCTTTCGGAATACGGACAGCCGGTTCCGGTTATTTTCTTTGGGGATGTGGAGACGTTGTTTGCATATTTTACCGAAAAGTTTGGTCAGGAAGAGGTGGAGAATGCGCTGCATGGCAGAAAAAACCGGATTTTATTTTCTATGGTGTATACAGCAAAGATTGATTTTTATCAGGGAAATGAAAATCTGCAGCTGGAGATGAAATATTATCGCTGATTCCATTGAAAAAACGGGAAAGAAATTGTAAAATAAATGCAATGGAGGGCAAGTAATGTTCGGAAAAAAGAAACAAAAACAGGAAACACTGGTACGGATGAGAAACTTGGCACAGCTGGATGAAGGCTTTTTTGCCCATATGAAGGACGGAAAAGATATGTTTGATGCAACCGCAAGGGAAATCAGAAATACATATCAGCAGCTGGGAGCCGGAATCACCCAGATACAGGAAAATATAAAAGAAGCATCACAAATGGCGGCAGACAACGGAGAAAAGGAGCAGGAGCTGACCGGACAGCTGGCGTCATATCAGGAGCAGGAAGTACAGTCATCGGAAAAAAGAGAGCAGATGCTGCAGAATTTTGCACAGATCGAACAGGAGATGGCACAGCTGGTGGAGGAAAACAAACATTTCACCACGCCATCCAAATTCCTGAACGAATTTCCGGTTGCACTCAAGGCGGAAAATGAAAAGACCCGAGAGGAACTGGAAAAGATGCAGGATTGCGGAAAGCAGATGGGAGTGCTTGCCCTCAATGCGGCGATTGAAGCCGGGCGTATGGGAGCGGGAGGAAAACAGTTTGTTACGGCTGCAGAAACGATCCGTGTATCTGCGGGAACGTATGATGAGCTGATTGATCAGGCACATAAGAGGCTGGCAGATTCGGATGAGAGAATTGCAGAGCTGGAAGAGCAGGTACACCGGATGGTTACATTGCTGAAAGAAAACAATGTTGCAATGACCAAACTGATGAAATCCTGTCAGGAGGCTGCGCGTCAGGCACAGGAATGGAATCGTTTAAAACCATGTCCAAATTTCAAAGAGATGGAAAACCAGATTGTTGTGCTTCGCAATGCAGATGAGGAAATTGCCAAATCCGAGGAACGCAACCGGATGCAGATGGAGGATTTCACAGAAGAAATGGAGAGTCAGAAGAAAAATTTTGATGAACTTCTTCAATCCATGGAAACCGTGTACCGGCATGCGGCAGAACGCAAAAAATAAAAGGAAAAAGAAAAGGAGCTGACCAGAGAGGCCAGCTCTTTTATTATTCCACAGAAAAATTGTTATCGGTTTTGGATGAGGTGGCGGTAGCTTTAGCACGCGCCCAGTTGTGGCGGTAAACCACATGGTACATGACTGCGGCAAGAACAAATGCACAACATACATCAAAGAAAGAATGCTGTTTGATAAACATCGTTGCCAGAATGATGCTGACCGTCAGAATCAGTGTCAGGAGACAGACCAGCTTGTTTTTGCGCAGCTTTTTATTGTGTGTCACCGCAAGATAAATGCCGAGCGAATTATATACATGGATACTTGGAAACAGATTCGTCGGAGTATCACCGGCATATAGGCGTTCACAGAGCATGGTGCACAGATTGTGGTGTGTGAAATAGGTCGGACGCAGATACTGACCGTTCGGGTATACCGTGGAGATGATTAAAAAGATTGTCATTCCGGTAAACAAAAACGCACACAATTTATAGTAATCTGTTTTATTATGTAATGCCATATAGGCGATGCCCCATCCGACAAAAGGAAACCAGAGCAGATAAGGGATGACAAAGTATTCACAAAACGGAATATAATCATCAATCGGTACATGGATGACATGAAAATGTGTCGTGACGGTTTTTTCTACATAGTTAAACCATGCCATGTACACGAAAAAATATAACAAAATCCATAAATGTTTATATTTTTCATAATATTTTCGGAACACAAACGTCCGCTTACTTTGGGTTTCCGGCAACATGAATACTCCTTTTATATCTGTGTGCAGATCTTTTTTCTTTTGTTCTGAAACTGATTATAGCACGGGGAAAAAAGCACGACAATATAAAACCCGCAATGTTCATAAAACTTTAAAAATTTGGCACATTGACAACCTCTTGTGCTTTTGTATAATACAATAGTGACGGAGGATAAGAATTTTGAAAAAAGCACGAATGAAAAGAAAACAGAGAAGAAAACTGATATGGATGGTGGCAGGACTGGCCGTTCTTTTGTATCTGGGACTGGCCGTTTATTTCCACAATCACTTTTTCCCGAAAACGACATTAAATGGAAGAAAAGCGGGAGGGTATACCGCGCAGAAAGTGATGGATGAGATTACGGAAGAAATCCATTCCTACCAGTTAAAGATAGCAACAAGAGACAAGCATACAGAAAAAATTTCCGGACAGGATATTTCGCTGGAACCACAGTGGGGAGACGAAATAACAGAGCTGGTACACGCACAGAATATGTTTGCATGGCCGGTAAAAATTTTCCAGAAACAGACATTGAAAAATACAACACTTGTCGACTATGACAAAGATAAGCTGCAGACACAGATCGATGCATTGGACTGTATGGATGCAGACAATCAGACGGCACCGGAGAATGCTTCGGTTTCTTCTTATGATAAGACGGAAGGATTTACCGTGGTTGGGTGCGTCATGGGAACGACCATTGATGCAGAGAAAATGTATCAGGCAGTGCAGGAGGCGGTGGAAGGATTAAAAGAGAACCTCTCTCTGGAAAAAGCCGGCGTTTATGAAGATCCGACGGTTTTAGATGATGATGAGAATCTGGTAAAAGCCGTAAAGAAAATGAACGGGTATGCAAAGACAAAGATTACATTTACCGTGGGAGATTCCAAAGAGGTACTCGATGCTTCCGTATTTGGTGACTGGTTCCGGTTAAATAAAAAGTTAAAACCGGTACTGGACCAGGATTGTGTAAAAGCATATGTCAGTGATCTTGCAAAAAAATATAATACCTGTTACAGTGCCAAAACGTTAAAGACTTCTTACGGAAAGACGGTTACGATTCCGGAGAGCCATTATGGATGGAAGATTGATACGGAAAAGGAAATCGCCCAGATTACGAGTGAAATCAAAGTCGGGAAAGCAGTGGAAAGAGAACTGAATTATTCCATGACAGCCAATTCCCATGGAAAAAATGATTATGGCGATTCTTACGTTGAGGTCAATCTGACGGCACAGCATATGTTCTTATATAAAGATGGAAAACTGGTGATTGATTCGGATTTTGTATCGGGAAATGTATCGAAAAATAATGCGACACCGACCGGTGCATATGGCGTGACATATACCGAGAAAAATGCAACTTTGCGCGGAGAAAACTATGAGACGCCGGTTACATACTGGATGCCTTTTGCGGGAAATGTCGGTATGCATGATGCCTACTGGCGCAGCAAGTTCGGAGGAAGTATTTATAAATATGCAGGATCACATGGCTGCATCAATCTTCCGCCGGAAGTCGCAAAGGTAGTATTTGAAAATGTTAAGAAGAATTATCCGGTGCTGGTGTATGAACTTCCTGGAACGGAAAGTACCGATGCAACAGATAAGGAAGAAGCAAAAAAGGTCGTAAAACTGATTGACGCACTCGGAACCATTACAAAGGATTCCAAAGAAGCGGTGCAAAAGGCAAGAAATGCGTATGAGAAACTGACTGCCAATGATAAGGTGTATGTCACAAATTATGATAAATTAAAGAAAGCAGAAGAAAAATTACAAAAATTGCAGAAAAATTCAAAGGAATAGGGGATACTTGACAAAATTGATAAAAAACTGCAAAATGTAACTGCGCAACCGTTTAACATGCAATGGATGTATAGGTGTGCAGTTAGGAGAAGAATATGAAAAAGGGAAATGTAATCACCATTTCGGATGTTGCGGAAGCACTTGGCGTTTCCAAAACGACAGTCAGCCGGGCAATATCCGGAAAGGGAAGAATCGGTGAGGCAACAAGGCAAAAAGTCTTGGCTTATATAGAGGAGCATGATTATAAACCGAATGTAATTGCAAGAGGACTTGCACAGTCAAAAACATTCAATCTCTGCGTGGTTATGCCGGAGGATTATGCACTGGTAGATCTTCCGTTTTTTCAGGAAGTCATTACAGGAATTCAGGAAATTGCAGGAATGAATGAGTACGACATTCTGTTGTGTATCTGTCAGGAAAATGATATTACCAGTCTCGAGCGCATCGTGAGAAACCGCAAGGTGGACGGGATTGTGCTGCTGCGGACCTTTTTAAAAGACCCGCAGATTGAACTGCTTCTGGAGAAAAAGATTTCGTTTGTTACAACCGGTAGTACCGCATACCGTAAAGTCAAACAGGTGGACAATGACCAGCAGAGCGCCTGCCGCGAACTGACATCTATTTTACTGATGCGCCAGATGAAGCATATCGCTCTGCTCGGAGGAAGTGAATCTTTCGTAGTCAACCAGAACCGGTACAAAGGATACCAGCAGGCATATCAGGAAGCGGGAAGAGAAGTGGAAGAAACGCTTGTTTACCGGAATTTGGAGAGCCGTGCCTTTATGGATCGTGCAGTGGAAGAAGTGCTGGAAAAAGGGGCGGATTGTATTGTCTGCATGGATGATGCCATCTGCATACAGGTACTTCGCAAGCTGCGGCAGGAACACATAAAAGTGCCGCAGGATATCCGTGTGGCATCGTTTTACAACAGCTCCGTGCTCGAGAACAATATACCATCGATCACTTCGTTGTCTTTCAATGCGAGAGAACTCGGAATGGAAGCCTGTAAGAATCTGCTGGCGCAGATTGAAGGGGAGACGGTACCGGATCGGACACTGTTGTCGTATGAAGTAGTACTTAAAGAATCCACAAAATAAAAATTCAAAGATTGGATGGCGCAAGTGCCAGAACGGTGTATGCAAATGTTAAAGCAGATTATAACGGAAATTGAAAACAGACAGAATATTACCCGTGAACAGTTGGCTCTGCTGCTGGAGACAACGGATGCCGGGGACATTGCATTTCTTCACGAGCGGGCACGTAAGACAGCAGATGCCATTTACGGAAAGCAGGTGTTTATCCGTGGATTGATTGAATTTACCAATTACTGTAAGAACGACTGTATTTACTGTGGCATTCGAAAGAGCAATCGCAAGGCAGAACGCTATCGCCTGACGGAGGAAGAAATTCTTTCCTGTTGTGCAAATGGGTATGAACTGGGATTTCGAACCTTTGTGCTGCAGGGCGGGGAAGATCCGTATTTTACGGACGATAAAATCTGTGCCCTGATACGGCAGATCAAGGCACAGTATCCCGATTGTGCGGTGACGCTTTCCATCGGGGAGAAAGAACACGACAGCTATCAGGCATTTTTTGATGCCGGTGCGGACCGGTATCTGCTGCGTCATGAGACCGCGGACGAGGCGCATTATGGAAAACTGCATCCGGCAGAAATGTCCTGGAAACACCGCATGGACTGTCTGTGGGATTTAAAAGAAATCGGTTATCAGGTGGGATGTGGATTTATGGTCGGTTCGCCGGAGCAGACGGTGGATACGCTGTATGAAGATCTGCAGTTTATCCGGAAATTGCAGCCGCATATGGTAGGTATCGGTCCGTTTATTCCCCAGAAGGATACCCCGTTTGGCGAAAAAAAGGCAGGAACAATGGAAGATACGCTTCGGCTTTTATCCATTATCCGGCTGTTGCAGCCGCATGTGCTGCTGCCATCAACAACTGCACTGGGAACAATTCATCCGCTGGGCAGGGAAAAAGGGATTCAGGCAGGGGCAAATGTTGTGATGCCGAATCTTTCCCCGGTAGCAGTGCGGGAAAAATATAAATTATATGATAATAAAATCTGTACGGGAGATGAGGCGGCAGAGTGCCGGCACTGTATGGCGCGCCGCATGGAAAGTGTCGGATACAAAGTGGTCGTAAACCGTGGAGATTATCACTGATTCAGCAAAACGCACAAGAAGGAGAACGCATATGGGTGCAACATGGAATGAAACACCGTCTGCAAATCGTCTGCATATCGGTGTATTTGGAAAAACAAACAGCGGAAAATCTTCATTTATCAATGCTTTTACCGGGCAGGAGGTTTCCATAGTCGCAGATGTGGCGGGAACGACAACCGATCCGGTATACAAGGCAATGGAAATTTATCCGATGGGACCGTGCACGATTATGGACACGGCGGGATTCGATGATGAAAGTACGCTGGGAGAACAGCGCGTGGAACGGACGCGGCTTGCAGCAGAAAAAGCTGATCTGGCAATTATTGTTTTTTCTGCATGTCCGGTTTGCGGCGAATCCTATGAGGAAGAACTGAAATGGTACACCTGGTTTAAGGAGCGTAAAATTCCGGTTCTTCTGATCATTAACAAGGCGGACGTGGCGGATGCAGCACCTTTGAAAAACTATCTGAAAGAAAAAACAAAGGAAGATGCACTGGCAGTCAGTGCATTGACCGGAGCCGGTATGGAAAATGTCCGGGAGGCAATGAGCCGCAGAGTGCCGGAGAATTTTGGAAACCGTTTGATTACGGGGGATCTGGTCACGGAGGAAGATCTTGTGCTTCTTGTTATGCCACAGGATATTCAGGCACCGAAAGGACGTCTGATTCTGCCACAGGTGCAGACGCTGCGGGAATTACTGGATAAAAAGTGTATGGTTATGAGTGTGACCACGGACAAACTGCTTCCGGCACTCAACATGCTGCAGCAGGCACCAAAGCTGATTATTACCGATTCCCAGGTGTTTGATTATGTATACCAGAATAAACCGGCGGAAAGTATGCTGACATCTTTTTCTGTGCTGTTTGCCGCATACAAAGGGGATCTGCCGTACTATATGGAAGGTGCCAGACAGATCGATGCAATGAACGAAAACTCTCATGTGCTGATAGCGGAATGCTGTACGCATGCCCCTTTGAGCGAGGATATCGGCAGGGTAAAAATTCCGCGTATGCTGCGGAAACGATTTGGAGAACGGCTAAGGATTGATCATGTGAGCGGCACGGATTTTCCACAGGATCTGGAAGGGTATGACCTGATCATTCAGTGTGGCGCGTGTATGTTTAACCGCAGATATGTAGTATCAAGAATCGACCGCGCAAAGGCACAGAACATTCCGATGACAAATTATGGGATTACGATTGCACATTTGACTGGAATTCTGGATAAAATTGTGTTAACATTGTGGTAGCAGGAAAGAAGGGGATTACGGCATGAAGATTACAATTGCAAGAGAGTGCGGCTGTTATGGAGATGAAGTCGGACAGGTTCTGGCAGACAGACTGAATGTTCCGCTTTACAATAAAAAGACATTGACAGAACTCGCAAAGAAAAAGGGAATTCTGGAGCATTATCCGGATTATTTCGGTGAGAATCCGGCGGGAACGCTTCTGGCAGTCATTGCGGAAGACGATGGGGAAGACAGTGTTGTGCACAGGACACCGAGGAAAGTTCTGGATGAACTGATTGGGGAGACATCGTGTATTCTGATTGGCAGAGCCGGAAATTATGCGTACCGGAAGGAAAACGATGTGGTACGTGTGTTTTTAAGTGGTAACAGGGAATCCCGGATTCATCATCTGATGGAGAAGCATAAGGTGAAAAGGCATGAGGCGGAGGCCATCATTGAGAAGACGGAAGGCCGGCGTAAGCAGTATCATATGTATTATACCGGGGAGGACTGGGGGTACGCTGCAAATTATGATCTTTGCATTAATGATACGCGTTTTGGAATTGAAGGTACGGCAGATATCATTATGCAGTATGTAAAAGATTGCACCGCACAGGAAAAATAGGGAGAAGGATTTAAGAATGGGGATTGTATTTTATTAATACAATCCTTATTTTTGCCCCAAAAATCCTGAAAGGTGCTAAAATGGGAAAAGTGAAAGAAGGAGTTAAAAAATGAAGTATTTAAGACAACTATTGATGATTCTTATTTTCTCGTTTATCGGGGAAGTCCTGCACGCGGTGATTCCGATTCAGATGCCGGCAAGTATTTATGGTCTGGTGCTTTTATTTATTGCACTGATGACAGGACTGGTCAAATTGCCGCAGGTGCATGAAGCCGCGCGGTTTCTGATTGAGATTATGCCGCTGATGTTCATTCCGGCGGGTGTCGGGCTGATTGACAGCTGGGGAGAACTGCGGCCGATTCTGCTTCCGGTCATTGTTCTGCTGCTCGTTTCTACCGTACTGGTTATGGGCGTGTCAGGACAGGTTACACAGCAGATGATGCATCATGGAAAGAAAGAGGACAAGAATGAATAACTTTTTACAGAACTCTGTATTTTTCGGAGTATTTATCAGTATTATTACCTATGAGATCGGGGTATTGATCAAGAAAAAATTAAAGATCGCCATTTTTAATCCACTGTTGATTTCTATGGCACTGATCATTATTATTCTGCTGATTTTTCATGTGGATTATGACACATACGAAAGTGGGGCGAAATACCTTTCGTATTTCCTGACACCGGCGACGGTTGCGCTGGCGGTGCCTTTGTACGAGCAGATTGAGCCTCTTAAGAAAAACTGGAAGGCAATTCTTGCAGGAATTTTTGCGGGTGCCATGACCTCTGCGCTGTGTGTGCTGGTATTGTCAGTGATTTTTAAATTATCGCACAAGCAGTATGTCACACTACTTCCAAAGTCCATCACAACGGCGATCGGTATGGGATTGTCCGAAGAACTGGGCGGAATTGTAACCATTACGGTTGCGGTTATCATTGTCACAGGGGTGATTGGAAATATGTTTGCCGAGAATATCTGCAAACTGTTTCACATTAGCGATCCGGTGGCAAAGGGCGTTGGAATCGGATCTGCTTCGCATGCCATGGGAACATCAAAGGCAATGGAGATGGGAGAGATTGAAGGGGCAATGAGCAGTCTGTCAATTGCAGTCTCCGGTCTGATGACAGTTGTGGTATCGCTGATCTTTTCACATATTTATTAAGGAGAAAAAGAGGGGTTTATGGCTTTACAATTTGTACTGGGAAGTTCGGGGAGCGGAAAAACAGAATACATCTATGAGCGTCTGGTGCGGGAAGCAGGGGAACATCCGAAGAAAAATTATCTGGTGATTGTACCGGAGCAGTTTACGATGCAGACCCAGCAGAAACTTGTGGAACTTGCACCAAATCATGCAATTATGAACATTGATGTGTTAAGTTTTAAGCGTCTGGCATACCGTGTGTTTGATGACATGGGAATGCAGGACATACAGGTTTTGGAAGAAACCGGAAAAAACCTGGTGCTGCGCAGACTTGCGCAGGAACAGGAGGAGACGCTTACCGTTCTTCGGGCAAATATGAACCGGATGGGATATATCGGAGAAGTAAAATCAATGATCTCAGAACTGGTGCAGTACCGGATTTCACCGGAACAGCTGATGGATCTGACGGAGGACAAAACAATCTCACCGGTACTTTCTGCAAAACTGCGCGACGTGGCAACCATGTATCGCGCTTTTTGTGATTTTATGAAGGACAGTTTTGTGACGGCCGAAGAGATATTAAATGTTCTGAAAAATCTTGTGCCGCAGTCGGAAACTTTGCGGGATGCGGTGCTGGTATTTGATGAGTTTACCGGTTTTACACCGATACAGAATGATCTCATGCGGGAATTGCTGCAGGTGACAGAGCAGATTTACATTACGCTTACGATCGATGCATCCGAAGATTTTTATCATTGCGGGGGAAATGAAGAATTATTTGCACTGTCCAAGAAAACGATTCTGTCTTTGATGAAGATGGCAGAAGATCTTCATGTGCAGGTGATGGAACCGGTGGTAATGACAGACAGTGCACACAAGCGTTTTAAGCTTGCTCCGGCATTGGCATTTATGGAGCAGAATCTGTTTCGCCCCCGTCCGGCAAAATATACGGAGACGGTAGAGGAAATCCATCTTGCCGCAGTAAAAAATCCACAGGAAGAACTGATTCTTGTGGCCAGGCAGATCAATGCGCTGATCAGACAGGGATACCGCTATCGGGAAATTGCCGTGGTGACGGGCGCAGTGGAAGCTTATCAGAGTTATATGGACCCGGTTTTTATGAAATATGAGATTCCATACTTTATGGATACGACCAAAGAAGTGTTGTTTCATCCGTTCATTGAATTTATCCGTGCCGCGCTTGAAATTGTGGATACGAATTTCAGTTATGAGGCAGTCATGCGCTTTTTGCGGTGTGGATTCTGTGATATTGCGGAGGACGATCTGGACCGGCTGGACAATTATCTGGTTGCAACCGGTATCCGCGGCAAAGCGGCATGGAGCAGACGATGGGGGCATATGCCACGGCAGAAAACGCTTTACGATCTGGAACAGCTCGAAAAACTCCGGGAAAAAATATATGGGTATCTTGAGCCGTTTGCAGCAGTATTTGCCAAAAAAGATGCCCGTGTTTCGGATGGTATCCGGGCATTGTATCAGCTGCTGACACAGCTGGACACCCAGCATCAGTTATGGAACAGGGAACAGCAGCTTCTGGCGCAGGGAGAGGAAACCAGATCCCGGGAATATGCACAGATTTATACAATCGTGATGCAACTTCTGGAAAAATATAATCTATTACTGGGGGAGGAGCCATTGCAGATCCGGGATTTTACCGAAGTGCTGGAGGCAGGACTTTCCGCTGCAGACGTGGCTGTGATTCCACCGGGCTATGACAGTGTTACGATAGGAGATATCGAACGTACACGATTAAATCATATCAGGATTTTATTTTTTATCGGTGTGAACGACGGTATTATTCCGAAAGCGGCAAATGCCGGAGGAATTATTTCCGAATACGAAAGAGAACTTCTGGCAGAAAAAGTGGAGCTGGCACCGGGGGCAAGGGAGCAGGCATTTATTCAGCGCTTTTATCTGTACCGCAATCTTACCAAACCTTCAGAAAAATTATATGTCAGTTATGCAAAGGTTGACAGTGAGGGAAAAGCCATCCGTCCTTCCTATCTGACCGGAGTTTTGCGGAAACTGTTTCCGACACTGAAATTGCAGGAACCGGAGCATATGGAGGCGCATACAGATTTTTATACCAAAGAGGCTGCCGAAGATTATCTCGTCTTCGGACCGCACGAAGAAGCCTGGTATGCGCTTGCCCGCTGGTTCCTGCAGGAGAATGATATGCAAAAGCAGGAGAAGATCCGTAAACTTCTGCATGCGCCGTATACACGGTATGCGGGAGAGCCAATCAGCCGGGCGGTTGCGCTTGCACTGTACGGAAGACATCCGTACGGAAGTATTACGCGGCTGGAACGGTTTGCTGCCTGTGCATATGCACATTTTCTGCAATACGGTTTAAAACTCGCGGAGCGTGAAACCAGCACCTTTGAGAGTGTGGATATGGGAAATATCTATCATACGGCCTTAGAACGCTACAGCCGGAAGCTGGAACAATCGGAATATGACTGGTTTGTGGTGCCGGATGCCGTGCGCCGGCAGATGGCAGAGAATGCCATGCAGGAGGCAATTGCCGGGTATCCGGGTATGGCGGTCTGCGATACGGCAGAAAATGCCTATCAGAGAAAACGGATGCTTGCTATTTTTGACCAGACGGTCTGGGCATTGACCAGACAGGTGCGTGCGGGGCAGTTTGTACCGGAAAAATTTGAGGTGACGTTTGACGAACTGGAGGGAAAGGAAAGTCTCGAGTATCGGTTATCGCATGATGTGACCATGCGGTTGGAAGGACGGATTGACCGTCTGGATACCTTTGAAGATGAAAATAAAATTTCGATTAAAGTAATAGACTATAAATCCGGAAATACAAAGTTCGATCTGATCCGTGTGTACCGCGGACTGCAGCTGCAGCTGGTGGTTTATATGGATGCGGCGATGGAAATGCTGCGGGGACAGCATCCGAAAAAAGAAATTCTTCCCGGGGGAATTCTCTATTATCACATTGATGATCCGGTACTCGAATCGGATACTCCGTTGTCAGACGAAGAGGCCGAGCAGGCGCTGCTTTTCGCACTGCGTCCGGATGGACTGGTTAACTCCGGAGAGGAAATCTATCGTGCCATGGATCAGAATTTTGAGGGAAAATCGCAGATGATCCCCGTGGAAATCAAGAAAAACGGTGAAATTTCCACAGCGCGTTCGAAAGTGGCATCGACAGAAGAGTTTGCGGTGATTACCCGCTATGTAGAGCACGAGATCCGGCAATGTGGAGAGGCCATCTATGCGGGAAATATTGCGGTGAATCCTTACCGGAGTGACATAGAAACCAGCTGTACCTATTGTCCTTATGGTTCGGTGTGCGGGATGGATGCAAAAATTCCGGGATATGAATACCGGCAGTTTGCATCCATGAAAAAAGAAGAAGTGCTTGACCAGATGCAGACAGAGCTTGCCAGAAACAGGGGAAAGGAGGAGCGATCAGATGAAATGGACGAAGGAACAGCAGAACGTCATTGATTTCAGAAACCGGGATATTCTCGTCGCGGCGGCAGCGGGATCGGGAAAAACAGCGGTGCTTGTGGCACGTATTATCCAAAGGATTCTCGACCCGCAGAATCCGGTTGATATCGACCGGCTTTTGGTTGTGACATTTACGAAGGCAGCGGCGGCGGAGATGCGGGAGCGTATCGGGGCTGCCATTGAGGCAGAATGTGAAAAAGATCCCCAAAACACGCATTTGCGCAGACAGTCGGCACTGATTCACAATGCCATGATCACAACGATTGACAGTTTCTGCCTTTTTGTGGTACGGAATCATTTTGAAGAGATCAGTCTGGACCCGAATTTCAGGATTGCAGATGAAGGAGAGATCCGGCTGCTGGAGCAGGACGTGCTGGAGCAGATGTTTGAAGATAACTATGCGCGGCAGGAAAAGACGTTTCTTTCACTGATCGATGCCTATGCCGGAAAAAGAAACGACCACGGGGTGCGGGAGATGGTGGCAAAGATTTACCGGATGTCTTTGAGCAGTCCGTGGCCACAGGCGTGGATGAAAAAACTCACCGAACCGTATCAAGTGGAACATGCACAGGAACTGGTGCAGACAGAGATGCTTGAGGACATTGCGGAACATGCCAGGCTTTTGTTGTGTGACATGTGCACACAGATGACACAGGCACTGCAGTTGTGTAATGAGCCGGATGGACCGCAGGCATATGCAAAGACACTGGAAGCGGATCTGACGCAGCTGCAGCAGGCAGAAAATCTGCAGGGATATCTGCAGGTACAGACATTTTTAAATGGTCTGGTCTTTGGAAAATTGTCACCGATCCGCAAATTCTCCGGGGATGTCAAAAAAAAGGAAACGGTCATGGAGATCCGGTCGGATGTGAAAAAAGAAGTGGAAACGCTGCAGAAAAAATATTTTGCGATGGATCTGGAGACACTGCTTTTGCAGCAGAAACGCTTGTGTCCGTTTCTCGAAGAGCTGGTAAGGCTGGCACTTGAATATACACAGGCAATGGAAACGGCAAAACGAAAGAAGAGAATTGTTGACTTTGCCGATATTGAGCATTTTGCTCTGCGGATTCTCGTGGACGAAAAAACAAAGCAGCCACGGCATACCGCAGAAGAATTCCGCAGACATTTTGCAGAAATCATGATTGATGAGTATCAGGACAGCAACCAGGTACAGGAAGAGATCATGCGTGCGATTTCCATGGAGCAGGAAGGCGGGCATAATCTGTTTATGGTGGGAGATGTCAAGCAGAGCATCTATCGGTTCCGGCTTGCACGCCCCGAACTTTTTATGGATAAATATGCATCTTTTTCGACGGAAGAGAGTCTGCAGCAGAGAATTGATCTGCATATGAATTTTCGAAGCCGTGCACAGGTGCTTGATTTCTGTAATGATATCTTCTACAAAATTATGAGTCCGGATCTGGGACGGGTTGCGTATGACCGGGATGCGGCATTGTATTACGGGGCAAAAAATTATGATGAGAATGCTAAAGGATTTAAACCGGAGATTTTGCTTTTGGATGAAAAAGACGAATTGCTTTCAGAGACAAAGAATCTGACAAAAGGACAGATGGAAGCGCATATGATTGCCACGCGTATTGCGGATATGAAGCAGCACATGCAGGTGACGGATAAGGAGAGTGGACAGCTTCGGCCGCTGCGTTATTCCGATATTGTCATCCTGCTTCGAAGTCTAAAAGACTACGGAACGGATTTTGTGCAGGTTCTGCAGGGAGCGGGGATACCGGCATATGTGGAGTCTTCGACCGGATATTTTTCGGCATCGGAAGTACAGACGGTGCTGGCAATGCTGCGGATTCTGGATAATCCCTATCAGGATATTCCGATGGCGGCGGTTCTTCGGTCTCCCCTGGTGGGACTGGATGAGGAAGAGATGGCACAGATTCGTGTGGAAAATCCGGAGTGTTCGTTTGCGGAAGCTGCAATGCATGCCATGCAGGAAGCCACGGAGGGCACACTTTATGACTTTTACCGGATGTATCGTAAGCTGCGGGAAAAACAGGATCTGCCGATCCATGAACTGATCCAGAAGATTCTGCAGCTTAGCGGATATGGAAATTATGCGGCGGCACTGCCAGCGGGGGAGCGCCGTGCGGCAAATCTTGCAATGCTGGTGGAAAAAGCGGTTGATTACGAGAAAACAAGCTACCGGGGATTGTTTCATTTTCTGCGTTATATCGATAAGCTTCAGAAATATGAAGTGGATTTCGGGGAGGCAGATACCACAGGAGAAAATGCCAATGTTGTCCGCGTGATGACCATTCATAAGAGTAAGGGACTGGAGTTTCCGGTCGTTTTTGTGTCCGGTCTGGGAAGAAAAATGAATCAGATGGATGCCAGCGACCGGCTGGTGGTACATCCGGATTTAGGCCTTGGAATCTGTGAGATTTCCGGTCAGCCAAGAGTGAAAAAAAACAGTGTGTTCCGGTCAGAGATTGCGGACCGGATCCGCAGGGAAAATCTTGGAGAGGAACTGCGCGTATTGTATGTGGCACTGACGAGAGCCAAAGAAAAACTGGTTTTGACCGGAATGATCAAAGATGCCAAAAAAACGTTTTCCGGATATACCGGAAATGTACTTCCGGGGAAGCCGGTCAGTTACCGGCAGAGGGTACGGGCAGGCAGTTATCTGGACTGGATTCTTCCGGCCATGCTTTCTTATCCGCAGAAATATACGCTCGATGTGGTTCCACCGGAAAAAATTGTATGGGAAGAGGTGGAACAGGCGGCAGACAGCAGGGAAAATTATGAGGAACTTCTGCAGCATATCGATCATGCGAAACCGGAACTGCTTCAGCAGTATGACCAGTGGTTTTCCTACCGTTACCCATATCAGAGTGAGGCCGGCAAAAAAAGTAAATATTCGGTTTCGGAACTGAAGCATGCATCGCTTGTCTTACAGTATGACAGGTCCGAGGGAGAAGCCGTGGTGCCGGATTTTCTGCAGGAAGACCGTGAAGTGTATGTTCCGGACTTTGCAAGAGAAGAGGACAGAGAGTATCCGGCAGCTGAAAACGTAAATCAGGGTGCTATGCGGGGAACCGCGGTGCACCGGGTGATGGAATGTCTGGATTTTGCTGCGATTGCAGATATAGATACCTCTGATGCGGGAGCAGTTTCTGCATTTGTGAAACAGGAACTGGACCGGATGCTTGCAAACGGACAACTGCCGGGGGAATGGTATGCGCTGGTGATTCCGGAAATGATCGAAGCGTTTGTGGAAAGTCCGATTGCTCCCCGGATGGCAGCAGCAACTGTGCGTGGGGATCTGTACCGGGAGAGACCGTTTGTGATGCAGCATCAGATGGAGGCATCCGGCGGGACGGTGCTGGTACAGGGAATCATAGATGTTTTCTGGATGGAAAATGATAAAATTATTTTGCTGGATTACAAGACGGACCGGGTAAAACAGGCGCAGGAACTTTTGATGCGCTATCAGACACAGCTTCAGCTGTATGCAGATGCATTAAGCCGTGTATTTTCTACGGATACAAAAAAAATGGTGGCGGAAGAAAAACTCATCTATTCGTTTCACCTGAAGGAGGTTGTCACATTATGAGTCGAATTGTACTTGCCTCTGCGTCACCGCGGAGAAAAGAGCTGCTCGAACAGATCGGACTGGAATTTGAAATCTGTCCGGCGAAGGGAGAAGAAGTCATTACTGCTGGTTCTGTGGATGGGGCAGTGTTAGAACTTTCCCGTCAGAAAGCGGAAGAAGTGGCCGCAGGAATTCTTTCCTACAATGAAATCCATCCGGAGCTGGTTACGCCGCAGGACATTCTGGTGATCGGGGCCGATACGGTGGTTGCCTGTGATGGAAATATTCTCGGGAAACCGCGGGATGAAGCGGATGCAGCCCATATGCTTTCGATGCTGTCCGGACATACCCACAGCGTATACACGGGAGTAACGCTTGTTTTTATTGATAAAAACGGCAGAACCGGGGAAACTTCATTTTATGAGAAAACAGATGTCTGCATGTATCCTTTGGATGACGCGGAAATCCGGCGCTATATTGCCGGCGGAGAGCCGATGGATAAGGCGGGAAGCTATGGAATTCAAGGACAGGCAGCTGCTTTTGTGAAGGAAATCCATGGTGATTATAACAATGTGGTGGGACTTCCGGTGGGGCGGTTATATCAGGAACTGAAAAAACTGGGAGTCATGGAGTGGAATTAAGGGATTGTCACAGAGAAATTCCTTCGTTATAATAATAGAAAGTGATTCACAGGGAGGAAAAAGGTATGAACGAATACGATGAGGAGATTTTACATTATTTTCTGGAACACCAGACACAACTTTTCCCGGAGGCGGTAGCGGAAAGTCCGGAGGAAGCAGAAGAGTTTCTGGAGGACTGCATGGCGGTTGTCTGTAAAAATATAAAAGAAGTGCGGGATTATTTTGATGACGCAGGGATGGATGTCGCCGGAATGAGTGAGGAAGAACTGTTAGAGGCAAGTGAGGTTTTTGCTATTCCTGATGGTCGTTTTCTTGTCGTAGAAGGATAAAACGGTATGAAAAAAAAGAGATGGAAACTGGCGGGGATTTTTCTTATGGCAGCGCTTACGGTACCGTCACTCGGAGGCTGTAAGGTTGGAAATACACAGATTCGCCTGTCGTCAGGGCAGCTGAGAAACCATAATGCCATTGTGCGGATCAATGATCATAAATATGATATTAGATATGCAAAACTGTATTTGTGCAATTACCGCAACCTGTATGGCAAAGCGTACGGAACGGATCTCTGGGAATCCTATGATGCGGATTTAGAACAGTATGTCAAGGATGTGACGGTTCAGGAACTGACACATATTGCATGTATGGATATTCTGGCAGAAAATCAGGACATGCATCTGAGTGAGCAGGAAAAGAAACAGGCAGCACGTGCGGCAAAAGAATATTACCAGTCACTTACGGAGGAAGAAAAAACGTTCATCGGTCTGTATGAGAGAGAGATCCGTACAGCATATGAAGAGTATGCACTGGCAGAAAAGCTGTATCATGCGCTGACACAGGGAACCGATGAGGAGATCAGTGATGATGAAGCCAGAGTGGTCCGGGTACAACAGATCTATGTAAAAGAAAAAGAAGCACTGCGTGCGGTGCAGGAAAATCTTGCATCAGGAGATGATTTTGCCTCGGTTGCGAGTGCTTACAATCAGTCGAGGGAGTTTGAGCGCACCATTGCACGTGGAACTTATCCGGATGCGATGGAGGAGATCGTGTTTAATCTCGATGACGGAGCGTGTTCCGATGTGATTGCGGCAGATGACGGGTATTATATCATCCGCTGTCTGAACAAATTCGAAAAAGATCTGACGGAGGAAAACAAGGAAAAAATCCGTGTAAAGAAAAAAAAAGAACGATTTGAAAACGAGTACCAGACGTTTGTGAAGAATTCCACGTTTTGCTTAAATGATAATCTGTGGGACGATGTGACGTTAAAAGATGTGTCCGGCATCGGGACGGATTCTTTTTTCAGCACATATGAGAAATATTTTACAACAGGAGAAAATACAGAGACAACATGAAATGGGAATTTGATATTTTATATGCACTGCAGAAGATTCATCAGCCGGTTCTTGACCATATCATGACAGGACTCTCCACGATAGGAAATGCCGGTATTTTCTGGATTGTACTTGGCCTTGCGCTTTGTATTCCGAAGAAATACCGCAAAATTGGAATCCAGATGGTGATATCCATGGCAATTACGTTTATCATTGGAAATCTGATCCTGAAAAATCTGATCGCAAGACCAAGACCCTGCTGGCTGGATACACAGATTGCCCTGCTCATAAAAAGCCCAAAGGATTATTCCTTTCCGTCCGGGCATTCCATGAACGGATTTGCTGCATCCATCGCACTTTTATGTAATGATAAAAAGCTTGGAATTCCGGCAGTGATTTTAGCATCACTGATTGCGTTTTCCAGACTGTATCACTTTGTTCATTTTCCGACCGATGTAATGGTGGGAATTTTAATCGGTACGACCGTGGCAATTCTGGTGCATGTGGGGTATCTGAGATGGAGCCGCAGACATTTTTCGTAATTTTTAATATCTATAGAAGCAAAAAACTCCGAAGCATACAGCTTCGGAGTTTTTCATACCATTTTTTATTTGGTTAATAGTAACATGATATCGTTGCTTCGCTTTACGAACTTTGTCATAGCCTCTGCGGACAATGGTTGGTTGGAAAGCATGGCCAGATCATAGAGCTGTTCTGCAAACATGCCGGAATGTTCGGAATCTTTGTGTTCGAACAGATATTTTACCAGAGAGTTGTTTGCATTTAAAGTCAGAGTCTGGTCTGCTGCAAACATATTCGGGTCCATACCGCCCATACCGCCGGCTGCGTACATCTTCATCATATCCTGCATACGTCTGCCCTGTTCGGAGAGTGTGAGGATAGAGGCAACATCCGCATCCTTTAAGCTTTCTACTTTTACCGTAAGCTTATCGTTGTTCAGTGTCTTTTTGAACAGATCGGAAAGGGTATTGGTTTCCTCGGTCAGATCTGCTGCATCATCGGATTTTAAGGCATCTGTGACATCTGCATCAATACGCTTGAACTGATAGTGCTCGTTGCGCTGCTCTAACTGTGTGATGAAGGAAGTATCGATGTTGTGATCGAGGATTACGGCATTCATGCCCTGTTCCTTGAACATCTTGATGTATTGTCCCTGCTGAGCCTTGTCTGTTACATAGTAGATCGTGCTGCGTTCCGGCTCTTTTTCTTCCTCTTTTGCATCGTCTGACTTGGATTCTTCCGTCTTTGCATCTTCGGTCGTCTTTTCGGCGTCTTTCTTTTCGTCCTCAACAGGAACGAGAAGTTCCGGAAGTGTCTGATACTTGTCATTGATATCCTTAAAGAGGATATAATCATTCATCTTGTCACAGAACTTTGTATCTTTTAAGCAGCCGTATTTGATAAACGGGCTGATATCATCCCAGTATTTTTCGTAGTTTTCTTTCTCTGTCTTGCACATGCCGATGAGCTTGTCAGCCACTTTCTTGGTAATGTACTCGGAAATTTTCTTGACAAAACCGTCATTCTGCAGCGCAGAACGTGATACGTTCAGAGGCAGATCCGGACAGTCGATAACGCCTTTTAAGAGCATTAAGAATTCCGGAATGACTTCTTTGATATTATCTGCGATAAATACCTGATTGTTGTAAAGTTTGATGGTTCCTTCAATGGAATCATACTCGGTATTGATCTTCGGGAAATAGAGGATACCTTTTAAATTGAACGGATAATCCATATTCAGATGGATCCAGAACAGAGGCTCCTTGTAATCCATAAATACCTTGCGGTAAAATTCCTTGTAATCCTCATCGGTACATTCACTTGGATTTTTGGTCCAGAGAGGATTGGTATCGTTGAGTGGTACCGGACGTTTTACAATCTTTACCTTGTCCCTGGCTGGAGAAACTTCTACGATTTCTTTTTCGCCCTTGTCGTTTTCTTTTTCCTCGGTCTTGGCGTCTTCGTGGATTTCTTCAATTACTTTATCGGTATCTTTTACATCTTCCTTGTCGATGGTTTCATATTCTTCCGGGGCATTGGCCTTGGAAAGATAGATCTCGGTTGGCATGAAAGAACAGTATTTTTCAATGACTTCTCTTGCACGGTATTCGTTGGCAAATTCCAGACAGTCCTCATTTAAGAACAGTGTGATTTCTGTACCAACGGTTGTTTTGTCGCCGTCTTTCATATCAAATTCGGTACCACCATCGCAGGACCAGTGAACAGCGGTTGCACCTTCTTTATAAGAAAGGGTATCAATCGTTACTTCATCTGCAACCATAAATGCGGAGTAAAAACCAAGTCCGAAATGACCGATGATCTGATCGTCATTGGACTTATCTTTGTATTTCTCGATGAAATCCGTTGCACCGGAAAATGCAATCTGGTTGATATATTCTTCTACTTCATCGGCAGTCATACCAAGACCGTTATCGATAAATGTTAAGGTTTTTTCTTCCGGGTTTACGATGACCTGAATCTTTGCTTTATAATCAGCAGGAAGGGAATATTCTCCCATCATGTCCAGTTTCTTTAATTTGGTAATCGCATCGCAACCGTTGGAAATCAGCTCACGATAGAAGATATCATGATCTGAATATAACCATTTCTTGATAATCGGAAACAGGTTGTCGCTGTCGATGGATAATGATCCGTGTTTATTTGCCATATGTTATACATCTCCTTTGTTTTCATTCACAAATGTTCGCTAATAAAAATGATAAAACCAGTTTTGTAAAAAGTCAATAGAAAATCAGCACTCTTTTTGGATGAGTGCTAACAATGAGCGCGAAAATGCCGGAAAATAGCGTGTTGGTGCATTTCTAAAAACTTTCTAAACTGTAGACACTTCTTTTAAATCATGTTACTATTTATGCAGAACAGGTGATCGCGAAACTCTTTCCCGATCGCTTATTTAATGCAAAATAAGAAAAGGAGTATTACATATGTTAAAAGAAGGCGTAAAAGGAACACAGGAAATTATGGTAACAGAGGAAAACACCGCAAAAGTTATGGGAAGCGGTGCCCTGGATGTATTTGCAACCCCTGCAATGATCGCATTGATGGAAAAGACTGCATGGGAGAGTGTACAGCCGTATTTAGAGGAGAGAAGCGGAACGGTAGGAACGTTAATGAATGTAAAACATGTGGCAGCTTCCCCGGTGGGCATGAAAATTACCTGTGAAACCGAACTGACGAAAGTAGATGGCAGAGCACTGACGTTTTCTGTAAAAGCTTTTGATGAGGCAGGACTGATCGGAGAGGGAGAGCATGAGCGTTTTATCGTATATAATGAGAAATTCCAGGCAAAAGCCGATGCAAAGCTGGCAAAATAATGTTATACGATAAAGATATCCGTGAACCTCTGGCATTTTATCTGGAAGAAATTTACGGGAAAAACAGAATCCTTGAGGAACAGGTGATGGGGCAGTCACGGGCGGATATGGTCATGGTGGTACACGATGCCCTCTACGGAATTGAGATCAAGAGTGATGCGGACAGTTATGCACGGCTGGATCGCCAGGTGAAAGATTACAACTTATATTATGACTATGATCTGGTCGTGGTCGGAACCCGGCATGCGGCACATATTAAGGAACATGTCCCGGAATGGTGGGGGATCATTACGGTGGAACAGGTAGGGGATCAGGTTGATTTTTATATGCTGCGGGAGCCGCAGAGTAACCCACAGATGGACTGGAACTGTAAAATAGAGATTTTGTGGCGGCCGGAACTGGCGCATATCCAGGAACTGAACGCGATGCATGCATATAAGCAGAAAAGCAAGCGGTTTGTGGCCGATAAAATTGTCGAGACAGTTCCGAAAGAAACGCTGGCAGTCCAGCTCTCGGAAGAACTGTTCGAGCGGGATTATACAAAAATCTGGGAGACGATCCAGAACTTTCGAAAGGGAAACGGACAAAAACCGCGTCGGAGACGAAGAAGACGGAAAACAAAAAAACAGGCGTAAAGCGGGCAGAAACAGGAAAAGAATATGTCGGCAAATGTCGAAAAACGGATGACGCTCTCTGAAATTGGTGGTATAATAGTACCAGATACGGGGAAGGAAAAAGAACAGGGGTGCGATTATGAAGATTGCGGTATTTGCGACAGGATGGAACGGTGAGTACCTGCGTGATATGTATCACGGCCTGGAAAATTCACAGAAAGAATTTCATGACTCCATACATCTGTATGCAAGTTTTGGAAGACTGGGATCGGGAGACAGTTTTAATAAGTCAGAGTTTGATTTTTTTGAACTGGCAGATATGTCGGAGTACGATGGATTTTTGTATCCGAGTACAACGATCAAAGAAGGAGATGTCAAGCAGCGGTTGCTCGAACGGATCATAGAAAGCGGAAAGCCCTGTGTATCTCTGGAAGAGGAGATTCCCGGGCTTTCTTTTGTCGGAATCAATCAGAGCAAAGCCATGCGGCAGATCGTGCGGCATCTGGCCGGGGTTCATGGAATCCGGACATTTGGTTTTATTAACGGAATGAAAGATACCTATGAGGCGCAGATGCGTCAACAGGGGGTAAAGTCCAAAATTCGGGAACTGGGGCTTTGTCTTATGCCGGAATGGGTGGATTATGGAAATTATGAGTACCGCTCCGGGGAAACATATGCCAGAAAAATGATTGCGGCATATGAGGCAGGGGAGGAACTCCCACAGGCGGTTATCAGCGCAAATGATCTGATGGCGGCAGCTTTTTTGCAGACCATAAAAGGAACGGCGCTCGAGGGAAAGATACCGATCACAGGGTTTGACCGGTATTTTGACGGGGAATGTTTCAGTCCGACGATGACAACCATTGAACGGCCGAGAGACCAGGTGGCATATGAAGCTGTCAGGCTTCTGCACGAACTGCATGAAAAGGCAGATGGAAAGCTGGTACACAGGGAACTTTCCTACCGGTTTTTTATCGGGAATACCTGTGGCTGCACAAAGCATGTCCCATTTGATACGGAATCGTTCCGTAACCGGATTTTCTGGAAAAATCTGCAGGAACATGACGCAAAATCCAAACTCGATTCCATGCAGGAATGGGTAACCAGCCGGATCTCTTTAGAAGAGATCATGGATGCGACGGGGAGATTCTTAGATCTGGTCGGGGCAGGAAGAGGGCAGATCTTTTTGACGGATGATCTGTTTTCCCAGGAAGCCAAAAGTTATCGAAGCTGTAAGAGAGAAGTACTTAACTGGTGCAATGAAAAGAACCGGACAGAAGAAGGCGGGGTACAGGTGTTTATGCCACTGCATTATCAGCTGCACCGGATGGGATACTGTATGGTGGCTGGTGTGGATGAGATGTTTAGGACAGGAATTCTGGAAACCTTTTTCCGCAATATCTGTTATGCACTGGAAAATTATATCCAGCGGAAGCAGTATCAGGAAGTAAATCTGAAACTGCAGAAGTTGTACCGGATCGATCAGCTGACGGGAATTTATAACCGTTTTGGAATGGAAGATCTGGGACAGAAGTTTTATGAGAGAAATTGTGAGTATCATATTAATACGAAGTTTATATTCTGTGATATCAATCGTTTAAAATACATCAACGATACATATGGGCATAAAGCCGGTGACTGGGTCATCCGAAAGACGGGGGAAGCGCTTGGAAGGCTTGCCGCGGAAGACAGTCTGCCATTTCGGTTTGGCGGTGATGAATTTTTACTGCTGACGAGAGAAGAGTCCGGGATCACTGCGGAATCCATCCGTCAGAGTATTGCGGCGGTATGCAAGGAAGAACCATCCCCGATCCGGGAGCCTTTAGAGGCCAGTATCGGTGTGATTCTTGCTCCGTGGGACAGCGAGTATAATATGGATGTATATCTGAATCAGGCAGATGAGGCAATGTATGAAGAAAAGAAAATGTATCATGAAAAATATGGAGACCGGCGCAGAAGATAAAAATCAACAGACCGCCATCTATGTGATGACGCATAAGGCATTTACGCCGCCACCGGACCCGTTGTATATTCCGCTTCATGTGGGAAGAGCGGCGGCTTCGTCATACAGCAGGGATGAGAAATCGTCCCCGCTGTCTTTTTGTGTGGGAGATAATACCGGAGATCACATTTCCGAAAAAAACTGTTATTACAGTGAACTGACGGGAATGTACTGGGTATGGAAAAACTCCCATACAAAGGTAGTTGGTACCTGCCATTACCGCCGGTATCTTCTGAATGAGCAGGGAAAATTGTTTACAGAGGCACAGATTCTTTCTCTGCTGCAGCAGTATGATGTGATCACAACGAAAGAACTGCAGCTGAATTTTTCTTATTATGAGGGATTTGCTTCTCACCACAAGATTTTATATCTGGACGAAACAGCCCGTGTGATACAGGAGATTTATCCGGATTATGCGGCGGATTTTCAGCAGCTGGTGCAGCAAAAGCACACATATTTCGGAAATATGCTGATTGCAAAAAAAGAAGTTTATGATGCTTATATGGAATGGCTGTTTTCTATTTTATTTGAAGTGGATCGGCGCGTGAAAGTGGAAGAAGAGGATTCTTATCACCGGAGAATTTTCGGATTTATTTCGGAGTTTTTACAGTATGTCTGGATCAGGCACAACAGGCTGCGGGTGTATGCGTGTATGGTAGGCATGCTGGGAGAAAAAGCAGAGATTGCAGAAGTCCGGTGCCGGCTGGCGGAATATTTTGACCGGGCAGATGTGGATGGAGCAAAGGCATATTTTTTGCAGGCAAAAAAAGAACGGCCGGATCTTCTGATGGAAGCATCGGATATCACCGGAGAACTTCATCTGTGTATGGAAGTGATCGCCATAGCAGGCTTAGAGCAGCAGGCATACGGTAAAAATCTTCTGACCCGTGTGCGTGGATTCCGGAATCTGATGCAGTACTGCAATAACCTGAACCGGTATGTACTGCAGAAAAAACAGGAGATCCCGGATGCCGGTCTGCAGGAGTGGGAAGAAGAAAATGAGGTAACTCCGGTTGCCAGACAGGTCGCAGAACAGGTGATGCATGCGTCTGAGGCGGAGGCATCTGTGGTACACCGGCTGCAAAATCAATTAACTAAATAAAAAACATCAATAAAATTGCTTAAATTTAATCATTTCCAAATGAGAGATTATGTGTTAAAATTACTCATTGAAATTGATAATATTTAATATTGGAAAAGAGGAAACATCATGAAAAATTTTGACAAGTATGAAAGACAGTATTTTCTTCCTCCAGTCTGCGAATACGACTGGGCCAAAAAAGATTACATAGAGAAAGCACCAATCTGGTGTTCCGTGGACCTGCGTGATGGTAACCAGGCACTGATCGAGCCGATGAGCCTTGACGAGAAGCTGGAGTTTTTCCAGATGCTCGTGGATATCGGATTTAAGGAAATTGAAGTTGGATTCCCGGCAGCATCAGAAACAGAGTTTATTTTTATGCGTACGCTGATTGAGCGGGATATGATTCCGGATGATGTGACCGTTCAGGTACTGACACAGGCGCGTGAGCATATCATTAAAAAAACATTTGAGGCAGTCAAAGGGGCTCCGCATGCAGTTATTCATCTGTACAATTCCACTTCTGTGGCACAGCGGGAGCAGGTGTTTAAAAAAGACAAAGAGCATATCATGCAGCTGGCTGTGGATGGTGCAAAGCTGTTAAAGAGACTTGCCAGTGAGACAGAGGGAGATTTCTCTTTTGAGTACAGTCCGGAAAGTTTCCACGGAACCGAAGTGGATTACGCAGTAGATGTCTGCAATGCCGTTCTGGATGTATGGGAGCCGGATTCCGCACACAAGGCAATTATCAATATCCCGGCAACTGTTGAGACTGCAATGCCGCATGTTTTTGCAACACAGATCGAATATGTAAGCAAGCATCTGCACCACAGAGAAAATGTGGTACTCAGTCTTCATCCGCACAACGACAGAGGCTGCGGTGTCAGTGATGCTGAACTGGGACTTCTGGCAGGAGCAGACCGTATCGAAGGCACGCTGTTTGGAAACGGAGAGCGTACCGGAAATGTCGATATCATTACGCTTGCCATGAACATGTTTTCTTATGGCATTGACCCGAAACTAGACTTTGCAGATATGCCACGCATCCGTGAGACGTATGAGCGTCTGACGAGAATGCATGTCCATGAGCGTTCTCCGTATGCCGGAGATCTTGTCTTTTCTGCGTTCTCCGGTTCCCATCAGGATGCGATTGCAAAGGGAATGGCCTGGAGAGAAGAAAAGAAGTTAAAGACATGGACGGTTCCGTATCTGCCGATCGATCCGATGGATGTGGGAAGAACTTACGATGCCGATGTTATCCGTATCAACAGCCAGTCCGGAAAGGGAGGAATCAGTTATATCTTAAAGCAGAATTTCTCCATTTCTCTGCCGCAGGCAATGAAAGAAGAAGTCGGATATGCAGTGAAACAGGTATCGGATGAAGAACACAAGGAACTTTCTCCACAGTGGGTATACGAGATCTTTGAAGAAAACTATATGAACAAAATGCCGTACTTTACAATCGATTCTTGCCATTTCAAGCAGAATGATGGTATTATGGCAGAGACAGAAATTAACTTTGGCGGAAAGAAGACCATCGTCGATGCAAACGGAAACGGTCGTCTGGACGCCGTGAGCAACACAATCAAGCAGTTCTTCGGTATCAGCTACGAACTTTCTACCTATGAAGAACATGCATTGTCCCATGGATCTTCTTCTAAGGCAATCGCCTATGTGGGCATTACCTGTGAAGGAAAGAGTTACTGGGGTGTCGGTATGGATGAGGATATCATCAAAGCGTCCATCCATGCGCTGACGGTTGCTGTAAATAAATTACCGCAGATTGCACAAAATGATGGGGCACAGGATGAACGCCTGACCGCCATGCTTAATTTTATCCAGAACAATTATCAGGATGTAACACTTGAGAGCATGGCAGCGCAGTTCCATCTGTCAGAGCCTTATATCTCCAAATATATCAAGGATAAATCAGGTAAGACATTTGGAGAGCACGTAGCCCATATTCGTATGAAACGTGCCAAGACTCTGCTGAAAAACGGTAATATGACGGTTGAAAATATTGCGGATGTTGTCGGATATCCGAGTGTTGAGCATTTTAACCGTACCTTTAAAAAATGCTTTGATATGACTCCGTTGCAGTACCGCAATGAGAGCCGCGAGAAAAAATAAAAAGCCGGAGGTGGCGTCGAATGTATGATGTAATTATTATTGGAGCAGGACCGGGTGGAATTTTTTCTGCCTATGAGCTCATGAAGCAGGATGAAAATTTAAAGATTGCAGTGTTTGATGCAGGACGTTCTTTGGAACAGAGACATTGTCCGATTGATGGAGAAAAGGTAAAGAACTGTATCGGCTGCAAGACCTGTGCAATCATGAACGGATTTGGCGGAGCCGGAGCCTTTTCGGATGGTAAATACAACATTACCAATGATTTCGGCGGTACTTTATATGAATATATCGGCAGACAGAAAGCACTTGAACTGATGAAATATGTGGATACCATCAATATGTCTCACGGTGGAGAGGGAACCAAAATGTACTCCACCGCGGGCACAGATTTAAAAAAAGTGTGTCTGCAGAATAAACTGAAGCTTCTGGATGCATCGGTCCGCCATCTGGGCACGGATGTCAATTATGTTGTGTTGAAAAATCTTTATGACGAGATGAAAGACCACATGGACTTTTTCTTTGACACCCCGGTGGAGAAGATTCAGGTCAAAGAAGATGGATATCTTGTTTCGACAAAAGATGAGGAATATGCGTGCAAAAAATGTATCGTGTCAGTCGGACGGAGCGGAAGCAAGTGGATGGAGACCGTCTGTGAGGATCTGGAAATTCCTACCAAGTCCAACCGTGTGGATATCGGTGTGCGTGTAGAACTTCCGGCAGTGATCTTTTCCCATCTGACCGATGAACTTTATGAGAGCAAGATTGTTTACCGTACGGAAAAGTTTGAGGATAATGTCCGTACGTTCTGCATGAATCCATATGGCATAGTGGTAAATGAAAATACCAATGGTATTGTGACGGTAAACGGACACAGCTATGACAGCCCGGATCTTCGCACAGAGAATACGAACTTTGCACTTTTAGTTGCCAAACATTTTTCCGAGCCGTTTAAAGACAGCAATGGATACGGAGAGAGCATTGCGCGGTTATCGAACATGTTAGGCGGTGGTGTGATCGTACAGCGTTTTGGTGATCTGGTGCGCGGACGACGCAGTAATCAGAAACGTATCGAGGAGGGGCTTGTGACACCGACACTTTCCGCAACACCGGGAGATTTAAGTCTGGTTCTTCCGAAGCGAATCTTAGACGGTATCATTGAGATGATCTATGCGCTTGATAAGATTGCACCGGGTACCGCAAACGACGATACCCTGTTGTATGGTGTGGAAGTAAAATTCTATAATATGGAAGTAGAGCTGGATGAGAATCTGCAGAGCCGGTATCCGGGACTTTATATCATCGGAGATGGCAGTGGTGTGACCCATTCACTGTCCCATGCATCTGCCAGTGGTGTTTATGTGGCAAGACACATTTTAGAAAGTGAAGGAAAAGCTATTTGATCACAATATTTACAGCTCTTTATCCGGAGGCAAAGGAACTGATCCGGGCGCTTTCTTTGAAAAAAGATATGACACAGAATCATTTTCAGGTATTTTCGGATGAAAACAATCAAATACAGATTGTCATTACCGGGGCATCCGCCATTGCGGCGGCCACGGCGGTGGCAGAGTGTTCGACCAGAAGAGAACCGGACAGCGGGGATTTTCTGATCAATTATGGGAGCTGTGCCGGCAGGGAAAATTTTCCTGTCGGCACTGTTTCGCTTTGTAACAAACTGACGCAAACGGTAGACGGACGTACGTTTTATCCCGATATTTTATACCGGCATCCGTTTGAGGAAGCAGAACTATACAGTTTTCCGGCGGTACAGAACCGGGAATCTTTCAAACAGTTTTTGGATAAAGATGCCGGGGCGGGGGACGGAGGAAAAGAGATCCTGGTGGATATGGAGGCTGCTGCAATATATCAGGCAGGAAACTATTACTATGCACCGCACCAGATGCTGTTTCTCAAGGTAGTAACCGATCATGGAACAACACAGGTGCCGCAGAGTGCCGGGAGTGGAGAACATTTTTCACAGATCATGGACCAGGCAGCAGAAGAGGTTTTAACATTTATCCGGCAGCTTCTGACAATGCAGGAAAAAAACAGCAGGCAGGAGAGCATGCAGGAAGCATTTAAAAGCCAGGTAGAAGAACAGGCAAAGCTGTGGCAGGAGGCATTGCATGGTTCTGAAACCATGAAAGCGCAGATCCGGCAGATGATTTTGTATCATTCACTCTGCGAAGCAAAAGAAGCATCCGGGAAGCAAACCATGTCCGGATGGTACCGGGAATATGAACAGGCAGGCCGGCTGCCGGCAAAAGACAAACGGGAAGGAAAGAGGATTCTTGAAGAACTTAGAGCACGTGTGTTATAATACACGGTTTTCCCATATTTATGTGGAACGCCGCATCCGCAATCATCCGCGTACGGAACAGATCCTTTTGCGGTTTCCACAGGCGCAGATTGTGGAGATTGAACATTACAAGGATGTATTTAACCGGCATGGACAGGACTGTGTCCGGCAGCATCAGGCACAGGCTCTCATTCTGGCAGAAAAAACCGATCATTTTTTTTATGAAGGAGCACCGGTCTGTCAGGATTTTGGCAATACCAATTTTTATTACTGTTCCACAATGATGAATTGCATCTATGATTGCAGCTACTGTTATCTGAAAGGCATGTATCCGTCCGGTCACATGGTGCTTTTTGTTAATATCGAAGATTACCTGGAAGAACTTGACCATATTCTGAAGACACAGAATATGTATGTGTGCATTTCTTATGATGCGGATCTGCTTGCCATGGAGGCTGTGACAGGATATGTCAGACTCTGGAGTGCATATGCTGCAAAACATGAAAACTTAAAGCTGGAAATCCGGACAAAATGTGCCGGCCATGCGATGTGGGATCTGCCCTGTCTGTCCAATGTGATCTATGCGTTTACCCTGTCTCCGCAGAAGATGATAGATGCGTTTGAGAAAGAAACACCTTCGGCGCAGGCACGCATAGTCTGTGCCGCGGAGGGACTCAAAAAAGGATTTCCGGTGCGCCTGTGCTTTGATCCGATGCTGTATCTGCCGTCCTGGAAGACAGATTATCTGCAATTGCTAAGTCAGATTGACCGTATTTTTGGTGACCGTATGTTGCATGACGGCTGGGAGAAACTGGTCGATGTAAGTGTGGGAACGTTCCGGATTTCACAGGAATATATGAAAAAACTCCGGCGGGTAGAACCTTTTGCACCGGCGGTACAGTATCCTTATGTCAATTGCAACGGGGTATATCAGTATCCACCGGAATTATTAAAGAAAATGGAAAGTTTTATGATCACGGAATTAACACAGAGAATGGACAAGGAGAACATTTATCATGAGTAAGGCAGCGATTGTAACCGGTGCCAGTTCCGGAATCGGACTGGCAATCAGCCGGGTACTCTGTGAGAAAGGGTATGAAGTCTACGGATTTGGACGGGATTTTGCAAAAGAACAGACAAGGGAATTTGTAGAGCAGACCGCGGCATTTCATCCGGTAGAAGGCGATTTATTAGAAGAACAGAAATTATGCGATGCGGTGAAAGAGATCACAAAAACGGCAGACATTGAGGTACTTGTCAATGCGGCCGGGGTTGGTCATTATGGTCTGCATGAGGAACTGACTCCCCAAAAGATACAGGCTCTGGTCCGTACAAACCTGGAGATTCCCCTGCTTCTGACGAACCGGCTGCTTCGGGTGCTGAAGAAAAATCATGGATATATCATCAATATCTCATCCGTGACGGCCAAGCAGAGCAGTCCGCATGGCTGTGCCTATGCGGCAACCAAGGCGGGACTGTCCAGCTTCGGAAAGAGTCTGTTTGAGGAAGCACGCAAGTACGGTGTCAAGGTGACAACGATTCATCCGGACATGACAGATACCAATCTGTACCGGGATGCGGATTTTACCTGTGGCGAGGAGCCGGAAAGTTATCTGCTGCCAGATGAAGTGGCAAAGGCGGTTGTCTATGTGCTTGAGCAGCGGGAGGGCATGGTTGTACCGGAGATTACGCTGCGGCCGCAGCTGCATCGCATTGCAAGAAAGTAGGATGAAAATGGGAAAAGAATTAAGTATACGAACTGCATCTGCGGAAGATGCCGCAGGATTGCTGGAAATTTACCGGCCTTATGTAGAACATACGGCGATCACATTTGAATATGAGGTCCCGACCGTCGGAGAGTTTGAGGAAAGGATCACGAATACATTAAAACGGTATCCGTATCTGGTGGCGGAAAAAGACCATGAGATGGTCGGATATGCCTATGTCAGTCCGTTCAAAGAGCGGGCAGCTTATGACTGGTCGGTGGAGACGTCCATCTATGTACGCAAAGAGGCAAAGCAGCAGGGCATTGGACGCAGATTGTATGACAGACTGGAACAGATTTTACGGCAGCAGGGGATTTTAAATGTCAATGCCTGTATTGCCTATCCACAGATCGAGGACGAATATCTGACAAAAGACAGTGTCCGGTTTCACGAAAAGCTGGGATATGAAATGGTGGGAACCTTTCATCAGTGTGGATATAAATTCGGCCGCTGGTATGATATGGTCTGGATGGAAAAGATGATCGGGGAGCACAGAAATGACCAGCCGGCGATGATTCCGTTTCCGGAGATTGGAGACCGGATAGGATGAAAGTGACAATCGCACAGACACTGCAGCATTATGAGAAGAAAAACCTGCCGAAAGATATTTGTGCCGGAATTATCATTATGGCCGTTTCCATCCCGATTTCCATGGGATATGCGCAGATTGCCGGTCTTCCGGCGGTATACGGTCTGTATGGATCGGTGTTTCCGATCCTGTTGTTTGCACTGTTTTCGACTTCACCACAGTTCATTTTTGGTGTGGATGCAGCTCCGGCGGCACTGATCGGAGGAGCGCTGATTGATCTGCACATAGAAAGCGGTTCAGAAGCAGCACTTAAAGTTGTGCCGGTCCTGACTCTGTTTGTGGCCGTGTGGCTTCTGGCATTTTATCTGATGAAAGCGGGAAAACTCGTGAATTACATATCTGCACCGGTGATGGGCGGTTTTATTACCGGAATCTGCACGACGATTATTCTCATGCAGGTACCGAAACTGTTTGGCGGGACTGCGGGCACCGGAGAACTTTTGGAGCTGGCCGGACATATCGGAAATACACTTGGACAGATCCATATTCCGTCCCTTATAATGGGTGTGATTGCACTGGTAATTCTGCTGGCGGCAAAGAAACTGGTACCAAAATTTCCGATGGCGGTCGTACTGATGGCGGTTGGAGCACTTATGACAAAGTTTCTTCCGGTCAGGGAGTGGGGCATACAGACATTAAGTGCTGTGCAGACGGGACTTCCGCGGTGGAAGGCGGTGGATCTGTCTGCAGTGCCGCTTAAAGATGCCATAACGATCAGTCTGTCGGTGGCAGTAGTGATTATGGCAGAGACTCTTCTGGCAGAAAATAATTTTGCCCAGAAAAACCGCTACCGGATCAACGACAATCAGGAATTGCTGGCATTTTCCCTTGGAAATTTTGCAGCAGCTCTGACCGGATGCTGTCCGATCAACGGGTCCGTATCAAGGACCGCAATGGGAGAACAGTATCAGGGGAAAACCCAGCTGACAGGAATTGTGGCTGGAATTTCCATGATGATTCTGCTTTTGTGCGGAACAGGATTTATCGGATTTCTTCCGGTTCCGGTGCTTACCGCGATTGTGATCTCCGCATTGCTTGGTGCCACGGAATTTGAACTGGCTGTCCGTTTGTGGAAAGTCAGCCGCACGGAATGTCTGATCTTTTTTGGTGCATTTTTTGGAGTGTTGCTGCTTGGAACCATCAATGGTGTTTTGATCGGCATCATGCTTTCCTTTACCGCGATGATTATCCGTACGGCAAAACCGGCGCGGTGTTTTCTTGGCATACAGACCGGACACAGTCATTTCCGGGACCTGAAAGAGAGCAGTTCCATCCATGCCGTGGAGCATGTGGTCATTTACCGGTTCAGCAGTAATCTGTGTTTTGCGAATGTTTCGGTATTGCAGAAAGATATTGAGGATGCCATCCGCGAGGATACCCGTGCGGTGATTTTAGATGCGGGAGGCATCGGAAGTATTGATATTACGGCGGCAGACTGTCTGGAGCGGCTTTATGGCTCCCTGAAAGAAAAAGGTATCCGGTTTTATATGACGGAACATATTGCAGAGGTGAACGAACAGCTGCGCAGACTCGGACTCGGGTATATGGTGGAGGAAGGCTGCGTGCGCAGAACCATCCATATTGCACTTAAGGATATGGGGATACGCCGTCCGTATCCGCTGGAGGGCGGTGTGGACAATGTTGAAAAAAGCGCCTCCCGGAAGCGGGCAGATAACCGGGTGCAGGAATTTGTCTGGGCATTTGGTTCGGAGGCAGAACAGGAAATGGAAAAACAGATTGCCCGCCAGATTGCGCATCTGAAATCGAATAAGGATGTGGACGAGCTGATTCACGGACGCTGGTCCCATATGGAGGCGCTGGATGAGGATGAATGGCTGGAGCATCTGGAAGAACATTTAAAGGAAATTGTCAATATTTCCGGGAAAGATGAGGAGACACTGGCAAAAAGGCTGGAAGAACACCGGCAGGAAGTACATGACCGGATTGCACAGGAACATCCGGAACTGGCAGAACGTTTCCGGGAACGCAGACATCTGCTGGATGAGCATCTGCGGGAGCGCAGGCCGGAGGTATACGAACTGGTAATCAGACTTCGCGAAAAAAAGGAGCATGAAAAATGAAACAATATAAAAATATAATTTTTGATGTGGGACAGGTATTGTTTGACTATCGCTGTAAAGATATGCTTGTACTGGATTACGGGCTTGGGGAAGAAGAGGCACAAAGAGTCAACAATGAGATGTTTCATGATGAACTCTGGCATGAACTGGATCTGTGGAATATGCATGAAGAGGAAATCATCGATGCTTATGAGAAAAAGTATCCAAAAGATGCAGAGGCAATCCGCTGGTTTATCTCGCATGGAGAGCGGATGCAGGTGGCAAGACCGAAAGTCTGGGAGGGTGTGCACCGGCTGAAAGAGCAGGGGTATGGCATCTATCTGTTATCCAATTATCCGGAAAATCTGTTTGTGAAACACACCAGAGAGGCATCCTTTATGAAAGATGTGGATGGGGCAGTCGTTTCCTATCAGATCCACATTACAAAACCGGATGCACGGATCTATGAGACACTGATCCGCCGGTATGGACTCGAAAAAAATTCCTGTCTGTTTTTTGATGACAGACAGGAAAATATCGACGGCGCGATTGCGTGTGGGATCGATGCAAAACGTGTGTATTCGCAGGAGTCCCTGCTGCAGGATCTGTCTGCAATTCTTACCGGAAAATTTGTATTATAGAATCAGGCATAATGATATTTTCTGCGGTTTCTGACAAAGAAGGTTACCGTGAGCCCTAACGTGAGAAGTTCTGCTACTGCCACGGCACTCCAGATTCCGTTGATGCCGAGAAGCAGTGGCAGAAGGAGGACGGCAGCCAGCTGGAAAAACAGTGTCCGCAGGAAAGAGATTGCGGCAGATAGCAGTCCGTTGTTTAATGCAGTAAAGAACGAAGAACCGTAAATATTAAATCCATTGATCAGATAGGCAATGCAGTAAATGCGGAAACCGTTTTTGGTCATGGAAAACAGATCGGCGTCATATCCGACAAAGATGGCGGCCAGAGGTCCAGCAATCAGCTGCGCCAGACCAAACAGCATGAGGCCCCAGATTCCGATGAGGCGCAGACTTTTTTGAAACAAGTTTTTTAACTCGTCATGGTTGCCGGCTCCATAGTGGTAACTGACAAGTGGCGCACTTCCGATGGAATATCCCAGAAAAATAGCAATAAAAATAAAGTTTACATACATGATCGTTCCAAATGCAGCCACACCGTTTTCCCCGGCAAGATTCATAAGCTGAATATTGTACAGGGAGTTGACAATGGAACTGGAAAGGTTGGTCATCAGTTCGGATGAACCGTTTCCGCAGGCGCGCAGAAAAATTTTCCCGTTAAAGTGTGTGCGTCCAAGCTTAAGAAGGCTGGAGTTTTTGCGCGCAAAATAAAGGATCGGAAACAGACCGCCGATACATTCGCTGGTGACTGTTGCAAATGCGGCACCGGCCAGGCCGATCTGGAACACTCCTACCAGTAAAAAGTCCAGAATCATATTGGTGACACCCGCGATAACGATAACGCCAAGACCAAGTTTTGGTTTTTCTGCGGTGACAAAGAAACTCTGGAATACGTTCTGGAGCATAAAGGCTGGCATGGAGAGCAGCGTAATGCGGGCATAAAGCACACAGTTTGTCAACAGCGCACCGTCGGCACCAAGCCCGCGTGCAATCAGCGGGGAAAAGAGGATGCCGAGCGCGGAGAGGACAATGCCTCCGATCAGCGTGATGTATACCAGCATGGAAAAGTATTCGTTTGCCTGCTCTTTTTTGCCTTCGCCCAATGTCTTTGCAACGATCGCACTTCCTCCGGTACCGATCATGAAGCCTAAAGCGGAGATTGCCATGAGAAACGGCATGATCAGATTGACGGCGGCAAATGCAGTCTTTCCGACGTAATTGGAAACAAAGAGCCCGTCCACTACACCGTAGATGGAAGTAAAGATCATCATGACGATGGAAGGAAGGACGAAGCGCAGCAATTTTTTGTAAGTGAAATGTTCGGATAATTGTATCTTCATATAAAATCCCCCCTGTTGTTTGTAGATAGACACACATATAGTATAGCCGTATCCCGGGTTTTCGTCAAGAAAATTTGATATTTTGGAGGCTTTATGCGATAATTTATGCGGTTGATCTGACATTACCGGAGTCAGACGCGGACAAAACAATGATAAAATCAGGAAAAGAGAGAATCAATCATGATACAGGATATTTATCCAATGAAATTAGACAATGCATTTGAAATGAAAGAACCGGATGCCGACAGCCGGATACTGGCATTTCGTGATCGGACGGTTTATCTGAAAAACGAGGGGGAGATCACATTTCTTAAGTATCACGTGTGGGTGGAATACTGTAAGACACATCACAAAAAAGTGCCCGGACTGGTATATCTGTTTTCCGTGGATGACATATCTTTTTATCTGACAGAGCTTTATGAAGATGTGGAAATTCCGGGATTTATGTATCATAAACTGTTTGCGGTCCGGTCCATGAAACCGAAGGAGCGTGTATTTGCCGCAACAACGGCATGGCATCTGTATGTGTGGTACCGGGATAATCAGTTCTGCGGCAGATGCGCACATCCGCTTGTACACAGCCGCACGGAGCGCATGCTGCAGTGTCCGGTCTGTAACAATATGGTTTTTCCAAAGATCGCGCCGGCAGTCATAATCGGACTGACAAACAACGATCAGATCATGATGACAAAGTATGCAGGCAGGGAATACAAACGGTATGCGCTCATTGCCGGGTTTACAGAAATCGGGGAAACCGCGGAAGAAACTGTCCACCGGGAGGTGATGGAAGAAGTCGGGCTGAAAGTGAAAAATATCCGTTATTATAAAAGCCAGCCATGGGGCTTTGACAGTAACCTTCTGATGGGATTTTTCTGCGATCTGGCAGAAGAAGGTGAGATCCGGCTCGAAGAAGAGGAACTGTCACTTGCCGAATGGGTGGATTACCGGGATGTGCCGGATGATCCGGAAGGATTAAGTCTCACAAGGGAGATGATGACCTATTTCCGGAAGCAGCGCGAACAGGGGTTAAATCCCTGACCGGATTTTCTGGGCTTTTTCCAGAAACGATTCCCGTTGTTTTCATAGTATCTATCCTTTACAAATTGTGATATTATTATTTTCGACAAAAAATATGTTTATTTTATGAAAAAAGAGAAATTTTTTTACGAGGTAATAAAATGAAAGATCTTACAAAAGGAAAACCTTCCCGATTAATACTCGCTTTTGCGCTTCCGATTTTTCTGGCCAATCTGCTGCAGCTTACATACAGCCTGGTGGATACCCGGATTGTCGGATCGTTTCTGGGGGAAGATGCACTTGCGGCTGTCGGTGCCACAAGTTCACTGAGCAATCTGATCATCGGCTTTCTGATGGGGCTTTCCAACGGGTTTGCCATCATCACTGCACAGCGGTTCGGAGCAAAGGATCTGCGCGGGGTGAAAAAATCGTTTGCCATGTCACTGACACTCGGAATTGCCGTTGCTGCGGGACTGACGGTTCTCGGTCTGCTTTTTCTGCAGCCGATTTTACGCTTTTTAAATGTACCGGAAAATTTAAGGACAATGGCGGGTTCTTATATTGTAATCATTATTGCGGGATTGATTGCAACATTTCTTTATGATGCCTGCGCTGCTGCACTGCGTGCACTCGGAGATACCATTACGCCTTTGGTGATTCTTGCAATCTCTGTCATATTGAACATTGCGGGGGATCTCTTTTTTGTGGTCGTTTTAAAAACGGGGGTAAGGGGAGCCGCGGTTGCCACGGTTTCGGCACAGGCGTTGGCGTTTGTGATCTGCTGGATCTATATGATAAAACGGTATGAACTGCTCCGGTTGTCCGGGGACGATTTCAAAGAGCCACAGCCGCAGATGATCCAAAGCATGCTAAGCGCGGGTCTGTCCATGGGGTTTATGAGTTCCCTGATCAATATCGGTTCCCTGACGCTGCAGACGGCAATCAATAAACTGGGACAGAACATTATCGTTGCACATACCGCAGCCCGCAAAATATCGGAAATGTTTATGATTATGTTTACGGTATTCGGACAGACGATGGCAACATACTGCGGACAGAATCTTGGAGCAGGACGGATTGACCGGATAAAAAAGGGAATCGGGCTTGCAATTTTATATACCTGTATCTGGTGCAGCTTTACCATTGTTGCAAGTTATACAATCGGAGACTGGCTGGTTTACATGGTAATTGGAAGCAAAAATGCCGAAGTACTGAAGAATGCAACCAATTATCTGAAGTTTGATACGCTGTTTTATTTTGTCACGGCAGTGATCTGTGTCGTCCGAAATGCCATGCAGGGGCTGGGAGACCATATTACACCGCTGGTATCAAGTTCACTGGAAATGATCGGCAAAATCGTAATTGCAGCAACACTCGTTCCGTGGTTTGGCTACACAGGCGTAATCGTGGCGGAACCACTCGTATGGTTTATTATGGTCATTCCTCTGCTGATACAGATTTTCCGCATGCCGGTTTTAAAAAATAATATTTTAACCAAATCTTAGGAAGAATTTGCTGGTTTTTCCTTCTGGTGTATGATAATATGGCATACATATATAAATTGTATGAAAATATACAGGAAGAAGGAGGGATTGTTTGGAAAAGAGAAAAGAAAAAGCAAAAGAATCCATACAGGCAGTATTGCCGATTCTGTTCATTGTATTGTTACTGAGTTTTACAGTGGCACCGGTGTCCGCCAGTATTCTGCTGGAATTTATGATCGGTGCGGTGTTTGTAATCATAGGCATGCTGTTTTTTTCCATGGGTGCCGAAATGTCGATGTCTCCTATGGGGGAACGCGTAGGAGGCAGCATGCTTAAAACCAAAAAACTATGGGTGATCCTTCTTCTGGGCTTTCTTCTCGGAGTCATCATTACTATTTCAGAACCGGATCTGCAGGTGCTTGCCGCTCAGGTGCCGTCGGTGCCGAATATGGTGCTGATTCTTTCGGTGGCAGCCGGGGTTGGTGCATTTCTTGTTGTAGCACTGCTTCGTATTTTATTTGGAATAGCGTTAGCCCCGTTATTAGTTGTGTTCTATGGTGTGATATTTGTGATCGCAAGGTTTGTTCCGGATAATTTCCTGGCGGTGGCTTTTGATTCCGGAGGTGTGACGACCGGGCCGATGACGGTTCCGTTTATTATGGCACTTGGTGTTGGTATTTCTGCAATCCGAAATGATAAGCATGCGGAAAACGACAGTTTCGGACTGGTTGCACTGTGTTCGATCGGTCCTGTTCTTGCGGTATTGCTCCTGGGACTGGTATATCCTGCCCAGGGAAGTTATGTGGCAGCGGACGTGCCGGAAGCTTTCAATTCTGTGGAACTTGGCCGGCTGTTTTTATCCGAAATTCCCTATTATCTCAAAGAAATTGCAGGTTCCCTGCTTCCAATCGTTTTCTTTTTTGGAATTTTCCAGCTTGTTTCCATTCAACTACATAAAAAGACATTGATTAAAATCTGTGTGGGACTGCTTTACACGTATGTCGGACTGGTACTTTTCCTGACCGGTGCCAATGTCGGATTTATTCCCGCAGGAAACTATCTTGGAACCGTTATGGCATCACTGCCGTGTCCGTGGATTTTAGTCCCGGTCGGAATGGTGATCGGATATTTCATTGTCAAGGCAGAGCCGGCCGTCTATGTCCTGATGAAACAGGTAGAAGAACTGACCGATGGGGATATTTCCGGAAAAGCGATGCAGATCAGCCTTTCGGTTGGTGTGGCTGCTTCGGTCGGGCTTTCCATGCTGCGGGTGCTTACCGGAATTCCGATTATGTATTTTTTAATTCCGGGCTATGCCATTGCACTGTTTCTGACGTTATTTGTTCCGAAAATCTTTACCGCGATTGCGTTTGACTCCGGAGGCGTGGCATCCGGTCCGATGACGGCAACATTCCTGCTGCCACTGGCACAGGGCGCCTGTACGGCAGTAGGCGGCGATGTGGTAAAGGATGCCTTCGGCGTGGTAGCGATGGTTGCCATGACTCCGCTGATTACGCTGCAGGTCCTCGGGCTGATCTATAAGATTAAGAGTAATAAAAAGGAAGAAATGGCAGAACAGCCATTACTGCAGGCAGAGGATGTGTTTGCCGGGTATGCGGATGATGCAATTATAGAATTATAGAAAAACAGGAAAGAGGAGCGGACAAATGAGTGAGATCTATATGATGGTTACGATCTGCAATCGAAAACAGATGCAGAAATTTGTGAAGTTTTATAAGCAAAATCACGTGGATACCGGAAATATTTCTCTTGCCATGGGAACAGCGGCCAGCGATGTACTGGATTACTTCGGACTCGAGGAGGATGAGAAAGGCATTCATTTTTGTCTGGTCACACGTCCCACCTGGAAAACCGTGAAAAAGGGATTGCAGACGGAACTGAAAATTGATGTGCCCGGGACGGGAATTGTCTTTCTGATACCGCTTAGCAGTATTGGCGGAAAACATCAGCTGAAATTTATGCTGGGAGAACAGGAATTCGAGAAAGGGGAGGAGACAACGTTGAAGGAGACAAAACATGAGCTGATCATTGCAATTGCCAATTACGGATACAATACGCAGGTGATGCGTGCGGCAGAAGAAGGCGGAGCTACCGGGGGAACGGTTTTTCACGGGAAAGGTGTCGGAATGAAACGGGCAGAACAGTTTCTCGGCGTATCGCTGGTTTCCGAAAAAGAAATTATATTAATTGTTACGAAAACGGAACAGAAAAATGCGATTATGAAATCCATCATGGAAAAAGCCGGAATCGGGACAAAAGCGGGAACCATTGCGTTTTCTCTTCCGGTTACCAGCACAGCCGGACTTCGGATTATCGAGGATTCCGGAGAAAGTGAAGAGATTTAGATCACATTCCACAAATTTATCCGACTAAAATTAGCTAAAAATATAATTGATATAAACATAAAATTATATTAAAATAATTTTATTAAGAATAGAAAATGAGCTAACTTTAATTGAAATGAGCTAAGGGGCGGATAGATATGACAAAAACAAGGAAAACCATAGGCGTGATGGTCGGAGGCATCACAGACGATTTTACACGTTTTTTGTGTAAAGGTCTGAGGGAGGCAGCAAAAGAGCAGGATGTCAACATGGTAGTGCTTCCGGGAAAATTTTTAGACCGTGATTACGCGCAGAACACGGATATTATGTATGAATATCAGTATGATACCCTGTTTTCGAGTGTACAAAAAGGCCGTCTGGACGGGATTATCGTAGCGGCAAACTGTATTGGCTGTTACACGACGAAAGAACGTATGGTTGAATTTATGCATCACTATGATGGAATTCCATGCGTTCTGGTTTCCTCTGATCTGGAAGGATATGTAAATGTCAGTTATGACAATGACCGTGGAATCCGGCAGGGAATTGATTATCTCGTGCAGGATCTGCATTACACAAAAATCGGAATGGTAGGCGGACCGAAGGAAAATTCCGATGCAATGGATCGCAAAGCTACGTTTGAGAGTGCACTCTGGAAGAACGGTATCTTACCGCAGGAAAAACGGTATGTGGAAGGGGATCTGACGGGAAATGCGCATAGCGCCTATGCCAGACTTCTGGATGACAATCCGGATCTGGAAGCCGTTTTTTGCGTCAATGATGAAACTGTAGCCGGATTTTATGAAGAACTGAAGGCGCGGGGGCTTATGCCGGGAAGGGATATCTCGGTTTTCGGGTATGATGATACGGAGTGGTGTTCCCAGATTTATCCGACACTTTCTTCGGTACGTGCGGATGTGTCAAAACTTGGCAGCAAAGCATGTGAACTGTTATGCCGGATGATGCAGGGAGAAAAAGTCTCTTCTGTGCGCCTTCCGACCGATCTGGTGATCCGGAATTCGTTTTGCCGGGGAAATCAGGAAGAAGTGGATGCGCGCAATGATGTGTTGGAAAAGTACGAGTCCATGAATCACTGGGCCGATGAACTGTTCGGAAAGCAGAAACGGGTAAATTTCGAAATGAAAAACTTTATTCTGAAACTGCTTTGTTTTGAAAAAGGAACCGATCAGAGTTTTGGGGAAATTCTTGCAACAATGGAATGGTTAAAGATACATAATGCATTTTTGTACATCTATGAGGAGCCGGTCATTCATCTGAATCATGAATTATTTCAGATGCCGGAGCAGCTGCTGCTGAAAGCCAGGGAACTTCATGGAAATGTAGAAAATATACCCGCCATTCATCAGAAAAAAAAGGCAAAAAATATTTTCCGGTTTTCCAGGCTGGGAATGTCTGACCGGGCATGGATGGTAACACTTCCTCTGTATGCCAATGAAATGCTGTATGGAATTTTAGTGTGTGATCTGACCGATGAAGTGCTGGAATATGGAGAATTTTTAAGTAATCAGATTTCGGCAGCAGTCAAGATGCTGAATCTTCTGAAAAACAATGAGGATATTCAGAAACAGTTAGAGGAATCTCTGTATGTCTTAAAGGAAAACAATCTGGAACTGGAAACACTTTCAAAGAAAGATCCACTGACCGGGATCTGTAACCGGAGGGGATTTTTCGAATATGCGGAGCCTATGCTAAACAAAGCAAGAGCAGCGGAAAAAACATTTCTGGTGCTTTATGCGGATATGAACAATCTTAAAATCATCAATGACCGGTACGGACATGAGGAAGGGGATTATTCCCTGCACACCATCGCGGAAATTCTTGCAGAGATTGTCCAAAAGGAGCAGACAGGGGATGGGGTTGTTGCGAGAATCGGCGGGGATGAGTATGCATGTGCACTGATGACGGAAAAGAAAAAAGAACTGTTATTACAGGAGTTATACGATGCATTCACCGTTCGGAATGAACAGAGTGACAAACCGTATAACGTAACGGTTTCCATCGGTGCCTGTGCGTTAGAGCCGGGCGATGAGCACAGTCTTGCGGATGCACTTTCGCTTGCGGACGAGCAGTTGTATGAGGTAAAGAAACTCCGTAAAAAAGATGTCGCAAAAATACCGCTGCAGGCAGAGCCTCAACGGTAAGAAAATGTTTTTAACTGTTTTTTGTTTTCGTACATATTCTGATCTGCCTGCTTTTGAAGGGCATCCAGATCCGCATCTGTCCGTGAATCAAAGACAGCATATCCACAGGCAATCTGCAGATGGATTTTTCGGGAGGAGGCGTTGTAAACGGCCTCCTCTTTTCGCAGACAGGAGATCAGATGGCTGATGTCGCAAGTGTTATGGTCGTCAATCAAAACACAGAATTCATCACCGCCGATGCGGTACAGTTTTCCGTAACGGGAGAAAACTTTCTGGAGAATATGTACGGCATCCGTTATATACTGATCTCCACAGTCATGTCCGAATTTATCATTGTAGTATTTCAGATTGTTCAGATCAAATGCAAACAGCAGAAGATTTGTCAGTTTTTTCCGCTGGATGGTATCCTCGTGGTAAGCATTCCGGTTGTAGCAGCCGGTCAGAAGATCTTTTTCTGCAAGTTCGCGGTAGAGAGCTGCGCGGCGGCCGGCATCGATTTCCTTTAGGGATACGAATGCGGTGTCGCAGGCAAGGGTTACGATAAACAGCAGCATGGCGATGCGCCCGGCCGGTCCGACTTCCTGTGACCCATGGTAGTAACTGTACATATCGGAAAAAAGAGCACCGATCAGAATAATGGACCCTATGGTACAGATCCACAGCGCATGTGTCGTCGTGTGGTGATAAAATTTGCTGCAGATTGTATAGATAAAATATAAAACTGCAAGACCGATCATGACGTGGGTCATCCAGAGCGTCTGCGTCAGGTCCCGGATATCCATAAGCTGCAGGAATAAAACAACTGCAATCTCTGCCACATCCAGCCAGACAAAAATCCGGCAAAGATACTGATCCTTTGCTTTTAAATAATGCCGGACGAACATCGTAAAAGGAATGGGCAGCAGCAGAAGAAGAATGCGGGACGCATAGGAATGGAACACCGGGTTCTGTGACAGAAGAATGGAAGAGCCTGTTTCCAGACAGAACCATGCACCAAGATCCGTTGTAAGAATTCCAAGATACAGCATGGATTTGCTCACATATGCCCAATGATGCACAAACAGCCAGTAGGTGAGCATCAGAATACCAAGTGCCACATTCATAATGCCGAGCACCAGAGGAATCACTGCTTTCAGAAGTTCATGGCGAAACATATGGACGCCATCCCCCCTGATAGAAAACCGGATCAGACACCTGTTTGTCCGGGTTACAGTTGGTGAGCGTAACGAGGATACTGCGGGTATTTTCCGGAATCGTGATCATTTCGCAGTCACGTCCGGTTGTATGCAGAATACTGTCCGGTTTGAGGCTGCGCGTATAAAGAAGTTTTCCGTCTGCTTCCACAACCACGGTCTGATGCTGGGTGTAAAACATCAGGGCAGGGGCTTTTTCGGTCCATCTGACATCGGAAATCCGGTAAACGGTAGTTGCTCTGGATACCTTAACACACCGGGACGGTGTGAGCGTCCGGATGTGCAGATCCGCACTGCGGTTGCTGAGACTGCTTGAGGTACACCGCCATCCGAAGATCAGGGCAACAGCTGCAATAATAAGAATAAGCAGATAAAGCGTGCTTGTAGTTTTGTATTTGGTTAAATCAGGTTTTTTCATGACATGTATTCTCCGTAATAAGAGGTTCCTGTAAATTTGCCTTATTATTTCATCATAGCGTAAAACACAGAAAATGACAATCTACTTCCTGGCAAATTTATGTATTTTTATCGGAACTTACAGGGAAAATCTTGACAGCATCCATGGATTGTATAATAATGAACTATATTTAAAATAAGAAAAAGGGAGCTTTCAAAAAGAAGGCTGAGAGTAAGCTGTATTGCTTTGACCTGTAACCTGATTTGGATAATGCCAACGTAGGGAAAAATGAAAGTTACCACACACGTATAAGCATTATACGTGTGTTTTTTTATTTTATACAAGGAAGGGAGAAACCAATGAGAGAATACAAAACGCAGATGGAAGCTGCAAGAAAAGGAATCGTAACAGAAGAATTAAAGAAAGTTGCACAGAAGGAACACATGCGTGTGGAAGAGCTGATGCCTCTGGTGGCAGCCGGAAAGGTTGCCATCTGCGCAAATAAAAACCATAAATGTCTGGACCCGCAGGGTGTGGGCTCCATGCTCCGGACCAAAATCAATGTCAATCTCGGAGTATCCAGAGACTGGAAAGATTATGATATTGAAATGCAGAAAGTTATGGCAGCGGTGGATATGGGAGCGGACGCAATCATGGATCTGTCTTCCCATGGAGATACTACAGGATTCCGGAGAAAACTGACTTCGGAATGTCCGGCGATGATTGGAACTGTACCGGTATACGATTCTGTGATACACTATCAGAGAGACCTGGCAACACTCACGGCAAAAGATTTTATTGATGTTGTACGTCTGCATGCAGAGGATGGTGTGGATTTTGTTACTCTGCACTGTGGCATTACCAGAAAAACCATCGATCAGATCAAAAACCACAAACGGAAGATGAACATTGTATCCCGTGGCGGTTCTTTAGTATTTGCGTGGATGACAATGACCGGGGAAGAAAATCCGTTTTATGAATATTATGATGAAATTCTTGACATCTGCCGGGAATATGATGTGACAATCTCACTGGGAGATGCCTGTCGTCCGGGATGTCTTGCAGATGCTTCGGATGTCTGTCAGATTGAAGAACTTGTCCGTCTGGGAGAACTGACAAAACGTGCCTGGGAAAAGGATGTCCAGGTTATGGTGGAAGGGCCGGGACATATGCCGATGGATCAGATTGCTGCAAATATGAAGATCCAGCAGACCATCTGCATGGGTGCACCGTTTTATGTACTGGGACCTCTGGTGACCGATATTGCACCGGGATATGATCATATCACTTCTGCCATCGGTGGTGCGATCGCTGCTGCCAACGGTGCGGCATTCCTCTGCTATGTGACACCAGCTGAGCATCTGGCACTTCCGAATGTAGACGATGTAAAGCAGGGAATTATGGCATCAAAGATTGCAGCGCACGCGGCAGATATCGCAAAGCATGTACCGGGAGCCATGGAGATGGACAATAAGATGGCGGATGCCAGAAGAGTACTGGACTGGGAAGCACAGTGGGCATGTGCCATGGACCCGGAGACCGCCAAAGCCATTCGTGCGGACCGGGCACCGGAACAGGAGGATACCTGTTCCATGTGCGGTAAATTCTGCGCTGTCCGCAGCATGAATAAAGCATTAAACGGAGAGTATATTGACATCTTATAGGAGGATGCTTTATGACCTTACAGCAGTTGAAATATGTTACGACCGTTGCACAGACCGGGACGATCAGTGATGCGGCAAAGAAATTATTTATTTCCCAGCCGAGTCTGACAAAGGCAGTCAGGGAACTGGAAAAAGAGATGGGGATTACCATTTTTGAACGGACAAACCGCGGAATTGTCATATCCAAAGAGGGGGAGACTTTTTTAGGGTATGCCAGACAGGTTCTGGAACAGGCGGCACTGCTGGAGGAAACATACAAGAAAAAAGCCGGGCGGAAACAGGAATTTAGTGTTTCCACCCAGCATTATTCGTTTGCAGTCAATGCATTTGTGGAACTGATCGAGCGGTATGGAAGCGAAAAGTATGATTTCTGTCTGCGGGAAACCCAGACGTATGAAATCATAGAGGATGTCGCGCAGATGAAAAGCGAGATCGGAATTCTTTATCTGAACGATTTTAACCGTACCGTACTTGAGAAACTGATCAAGGAACATGACCTTGTGTTTACCGAGCTTTTTGTGGCAAAACCGCATATTTTTGTGAGCACGAAAAATCCGCTTGCGGGCAAAAAGTCTGTGACGATTGAGGAATTAGAGCCATACCCTTATCTTTCTTTTGAACAGGGAGAACACAATTCTTTTTATTTCTCCGAGGAGATATTCAGTACCGTGGACCGGCCGAAAAACATCCGTGTCAGAGACCGGGCAACCCTGTTTAATCTGCTGATTGGTCTGAATGGTTATACAGTCTGCAGCGGGGTGATTGACGAGGAATTAAACGGAGAGAATATTGTTGCCGTTCCGCTGGAAGCACAGGGGGATATGCATATCGGTACCGTGGCGCACAAAAAGGTTCTTCCGAGCCGGCTGGGTGCTATTTACAGGGAGGCTCTGGTGCGGTATACACAAAATAAAATATAATTGATAAAAAATATCAATGCAGGCTCTTGACGGGAGCCTGTTTTTTCGTGTATTCTTTCTATAGGTTAGAGATGACTAACTTTGGGAAGGAGCGACGGACTTGAGCGGAGAAATATGGGAGATCATGCGTAAACTGCGTGGCGATGAGATCGAACTTCAGATAGCATTTCAGTGTGCACCGCTGATCACCGGACTGAAAGAATCGAATCTGCTGAATATCGAAAAACAGGATTACCAGCGGATGAAAGATATCTTTAAAGAAAGTGAACTGACGGTTTATCCGCTGGGAATTCATGCGGGGAAGATTACCGTGTTCCTGTATCACAGGGAGCGTCTGGAAAAATTTTTTTCCAGAGAAAGTGTACTTGCATTGTTACATGAAATCGGTTATATCGACACAGACTTAAAACAGGTGCTGCCGGTGTTTCGCGCACATTATCAGCAGTATTTGAAAGAGAAAAAAGTTTTTCCGCATGAGATGGGACTTTTGCTTGGATATCCGCCGGAGGATGTAAAAGGGTTCATCCACAATCAGGGGAAAAACTATTTGTATTCGGGTTACTGGAAAGTATATGACAGACCGCATGAAAAAATCCGGCTGTTTCAGAAATATGAACATTCCAGAGAAAAACTGATCCAGCTTTTGTCATATGGAATGCGCATTGAAGAGATTATTGCGATTTGCAGCAATACGGAAATCTGGCAGCTGGTTGATTGTGACTGTCAATATGCATCATAACATTATAAAAAGAAAAGGAGAATTTAAAATGAGTAAGATTTCAGTTGTATTTTGGACACAGGGTGGAAACACAGAAAGTATGGCAAATGCCGTCGTGGAAGGAATCAAAGAGGCAGGCAAAGAGGCAGAAGCTGTATTTGTCAGTGATATGAACATTGATGAGTTAAAGGGAGAGGGTGTATTTGCACTGGGATGTCCTGCCATGGGAGCAGAAGTACTCGAAGAAAGTGAGATGGAACCGTTTGTTGCAGACGTGGAAGGATTTGCTTCCGGAAAGAAGATTGGACTGTTTGGTTCTTACGGATGGGGTGACGGCCAGTGGATGCGTGACTGGGAAGCACGTATGAGCGGAGCCGGCGCAACGATCGTAGGAGGAGAAGGTGTCATCTGTCAGGAAGCTCCGGATGCAGATGCGATTGAACAGTGCAAGGCACTTGGAAAAGCGCTTGCAAACGCTTAATAACAGAAAAATTTTGTGTGCTGGCACCTGATTATTTTAGGGAGAAAAATGTCGGATAAGCTGAAAAATATTATTTTGTTATTGACAACTTATGGTCGTTAGCATATACTAACTGACGTAAGAGATGGAAATGATTCTCAATAAAGTCGCTTGCACGCGGCGGAAAGCAGGAGGATGTTTTTATGATGCCTTTAACAATGTGCAAAGCAGGAGAAGAGAATGAGATCAAGAAGATCGGCGGAAAAGAAGAAGTAAGACGCCATCTTGAGAATCTTGGTTTTGTTGTCGGGGGAAAAGTGGCTGTGATATCTGAAACAGATGGAAACATGATCGTGAATGTGAAAGAAGCGCGTGTTGCTATCGGTAAGGATATGGCAAATAAAATAATGATTTAGAAAGGGAGCAGCGATGAAGACATTAAAAGATGCAAAAGTTGGCGAGACTGTCAAAGTTACAAAACTGACAGGTGAAGGCCCTGTAAAACGTCGTATCATGGACATGGGAATTACCAAGGGCGTAGAGATTTATGTCCGCAAAGTAGCCCCGCTCGGAGATCCGGTGGAAGTTACGGTCAGAGGTTATGAACTGTCTCTGCGTAAAGTAGATGCTGAAATGATCCAGGTAGAGTAATTTTTTTACCATAAGGTTAGTACCGACTTACAAAAACTAGCAGGTACTTACAGAAACTAGCAATTTCAAATTTTAGCAAGGCAGATAAAACAAAGGTGCGCCAGCACAGAAAAGAGGAGAATTATGGCAGTGAAAATTGCATTGGCAGGAAACCCGAACTGCGGAAAAACGACATTGTTCAATGCATTGACCGGTTCCAATCAGTTTGTTGGTAACTGGCCGGGTGTAACAGTAGAAAAAAAGGAAGGACGTCTGAAGGGTCATAAAGATGTTACCATCATGGACCTTCCGGGTATTTATTCTCTTTCCCCATACACTCTGGAGGAAGTGGTAGCAAGAAATTATCTTGTTGCAGACAGACCGGATGCAATCATCAATATTGTGGACGGTACAAATATTGAGCGTAACTTATATCTTTCTACACAGATCATGGAACTTGGTATTCCGGTAATCATGGCAGTAAACATGATGGATATCGTTGCCAAGAATGGTGATGTGATACATATCGATAAGCTGAGCCAGAAACTGGGCTGCGAAGTTGTTGAGATTTCCGCTTTGAAAGGAACAGGAATTACAAAGGCAGCGGAAAAGGCCGTTGCTCTCGCACAGCAGAAGAAGAAAGTCACACCTGCACATGCGTTCTCATCAGAGGTTGAGGATATCATTGCAAAGGTAGAGGATAAGATCAGCTCGGATATTCCACAGGAACAGAAGCGGTTTTTCGCAATCAAGCTTCTGGAAAAAGACGATAAGATTTCTGAACTCTTAAGTCTGATGCCAGATGTATCTGCAGAGATCAGGGAACTTGAGGATCATTTTGATGATGATACCGAGTCAATCATTACCAATGAGCGTTATGTATACATTTCTTCCATCATTGGAGAGTGTCTTACAAAAGCAAAGAAGGGTGAGAAACTTTCCACTTCGGATAAGATTGACCGTATTGTTACGAACCGTTTCCTTGCACTTCCAATTTTTGCATTGGTTATGTTTATCGTATATTATGTATCTATCACAACAGTTGGTGGATTCCTTACCGACTGGACAAATGATACATTGTTTGGCGAGTGGATTGTTCCGGGAGCAAGAACCTTACTTGAGAACATTCACTGTGCCGGCTGGCTGACAGGACTTGTCGTAGATGGTATCATCTCCGGTGTGGGTGCTGTACTTGGATTCGTACCACAGATGCTGGTACTGTTCATTTTCCTGGCATTCCTTGAGTCCTGTGGATATATGTCACGTATCGCATTTATCATGGACCGTATTTTCCGTAAATTCGGATTATCCGGAAAATCATTCATCCCAATGCTGATTGGTAGTGGATGCGGTGTTCCTGGTGTTATGGCTTCCCGTACGATCGAGAACGACCGTGACCGCAAGATGACAATCATGACAACAACATTCGTACCTTGTGGAGCAAAGCTTCCGATTATTGCTTTGATCGCAGGTGCATTCTTCCATAATTCCGGATGGGTTGCATGGAGTGCTTATTTTGTAGGTGTTGCAGCAATTATCTGTTCCGGTATTATCTTAAAGAAAACAAAGATGTTCGCAGGAGAGCCTGCACCATTCGTTATGGAGCTTCCTGCATATCACTGGCCAACCGTTGGAAACGTACTCCGCAGCATGTGGGAGCGTGGATGGTCTTTCATCAAGAAAGCAGGTACAATTATCCTGTTATCAACAATTGTTTTATGGTTCTTAATGAACTTCGGATGGAGCAACGGAACCTTTGGAATGCTTGATTTCGACGGATTAGAAGGTGCTGCTCTTGAGACTGCCCAGGCAGAATGTGTTCTTGCAAAAGTTGGTTCTGCAATCGCATGGATCTTCGCACCACTCGGCTGGACCAAGGCTGGTAACGGCTGGAAGATGGCAGTTGCTGCTGTATCCGGTCTGATCGCAAAAGAGAACGTAGTAGCTACGTTCGGACAGTTATTCGGTTTTGCAGAAGTTGCAGAAGATGGTTCCGAAATCTGGAAGTCACTGTCTTTGGTTATGACTCCGGTTGCCGCTTATGGTTTCCTGGTATTCAACCTGTTATGTGCACCATGTTTCGCAGCTATGGGTGCGATCAAGCGTGAGATGAACAACGTGAAGTGGTTCTGGTTTGCGATCGGATATCAGTGTATCTTAGCTTACATTGTTTCCCTGTGTATCTACCAGATCGGTACACTGATCACAGTTGGTACATTCGGTGTTGGTACCGTTGTAGCATTCTTACTGATCATCGGATTTATTTATCTGCTGTTCCGTCCTTATAAGGAGAGTAACACATTAAACTTTGACGCAAAGAAAACTGTGTCAGCAAAATAGAAAAAGAAGAGATGCCAAATGATGCAGAGAGAAATGATTATTCAAAAACTGAAGGAATCAGGCTGTAGGATTACCAAGCAGCGTTTGATGCTGTTGGACATTATCCTTGAGGAAGATTGTTCCTGCTGTAAGGAAATCTATTTCAAGGCATCAAAGGTAGATCCAAAAATCGGCGTTGCAACCGTTTACCGCATGGTAAACGCAATGGAAGATATTGGAGCCATTAAGTGTATGCGCGGATTTCAATTGGCGGGTTCTGAATAGTTGAAAAAGAGAAAGCGGTTTGCCGGAAGGCAGACCGCTTTTCTTCTATATTATATAAATAGAAAGAGAGGCTTGCAGTTTGGAACCTGCCATAATATAATGTATTGCGATAGGGAAAATAGGATAAAAGGAGTTCATATATGTTAACACAGTTTTCTAGAACGGAATTACTGCTCGGAAAAGAGGCGATGGACCGGCTGAAAAATGCCCGTGTGGCAGTGTTTGGAATCGGTGGTGTGGGCGGATACGTCTGTGAGGCACTGGTCCGGACAGGTGTAGGATATTTTGATCTGATTGATGATGACAAGGTATGTCTGACGAATCTGAACCGTCAGATCATCGCAACAAGAAAGACGGTTGGTAAATATAAAACAGAAGTTATGAAAGAGCGCATGCTCGAAATCAATCCGGATGTGAAGGTGGAAATCCATGACTGTTTTTTCCTGCCGGAAAACGCAAAGGACTTTCCTTTTGAAGAATATGATTATATTGTGGACGCGGTAGATACGGTCACTGCAAAAATTGCGCTGGTGATGAAAGCAAAAGAGATGAACATTCCGATTATCAGCAGTATGGGGGCTGGAAATAAGTTAGATGCCAGTAAATTTGAAGTGGCAGATATTTACAAGACCAGTGTATGTCCGTTAGCAAAAGTTATGCGCAGAGAGTTAAAGAAGCGGGGCGTAAAGAAATTAAAGGTTGTGTATTCCAAGGAAGAACCGATCAAACCGGTAGAGGATATGGCAATTAGCTGCCGCTCAAACTGTATCTGTCCGCCGGGAGCAAAGCACAAGTGTACGGAGCGCCGGGCAATTCCGGGAAGTGTGGCCTTTGTGCCGTCGGTGGTCGGACTGATCATTGCCGGGGAAGTGGTTAAGGATCTCGTCAAAGACTGTTAAAATAGGAAGAAAGAACGGCTTGTGGTTTCCTTTTTGATATGTGATACTATAAAGGTAGAACAACATACAGATAGAAAGGGAAAAATTATGAAAACAAATGTAACCAAGAGAATTGTAACTTTTGTGCTGGCGTTTGCAGTGGTGTTTACCACAGTATTTGCAGGAGGTACTTCTGTGGAGGCTGCAGAGAACGTACAAACGTTATATATATCCTCGGCATTAGAAAATGCTACGGCAGGTAGTGAAATTAAGGTTCCATTTACGGCTACATCCAATAAAGAACTTGCTATTACAGTGCTGGCACCGGCAGCAACAAATATGCAAATTTCTATTTATGATAGTACTGGAAAGTTGGAAGCTATGAATCAGAACCCGGTTTCAGTTGTTACATCGGACTGGATGTATGTGGAGAAACTTCAAGGGTATGCTTTTATTTATTCTTTGAAGGGTTTTTCTTCTGGAGATTATAGCTGTGGAATTACATTTTCATCAGATACTCAGTATATTTTAGAAATTGATCAGCTCAATGAAAATGCAAAAATTAGCAATACCAAAGCTATAATTACTAAGGGATTTACCAAGAAACTGTCTGTTACCGGTGCGAAGGTAAAATCATGGAAATCTAAGAATGAAAAGATTGCAAAAGTAGATAAGAATGGTAAGGTAACTGGTGTCAAGGCTGGAAAAACTACCGTATATGCAGTGACCGAAGATGGTCAAAATCTGATTTGTCAGGTAGAAGTTAAGGAAAATAAATATACTGACAAAGTTATTGCATCAAGTGATCTGGGATACAAAGAATGGGGAATAAACGTTTATAAAGCATCATTTGATAAATCTGGAAATCTTGTTATGACAGCGAGGGTTGCATATAATGGTTCTGGCCGGATGGCATGCATGAAAAATGTCAAGATTACTGTGAAAGACGAAAATGGAAAAACAGTTGGTGTATATAAGACATCAAGGAAAAATGTGACTGTTCTTGGTTATTCTACAAAAGATGTGAAGTTTGTTATTAAAAAATCAGCATTGAAAAAAAAGAAATTTGATTTGAGAAATTCTTCTATTGTAGAAGATGCAACAGGACATGGATACAATAATTAAAGCTGTTTAAAGTGATAATAGTAAAATAATCCAAATTAAGTATTTTTTTGGTGACAAGGCAGAGAAGATGTGCTACAATATGCTATGAAAATGCAGATGTAGTTCATCGGTAGAACACCAGCTTCCCAAGCTGGGGAGGCGGGTTCGACTCCCGTTATCTGCTGTATAGTAATAGAAGCCAAAGACGGCGTACCTCATAGAGGTGCGCCGTCTTTTCATGATAGGAGAAAAACAAATGAAGACATTGGAAACAAACGATTGGATTATTTTAAATACCATCATTTATAAAGTCTATACGCTGGAAGATTTTGATGAAATGCGAAAGGAACTGCTGGAGCAGCTGAAACTGCTGGTGGATTTTGACAGCGCGGATTTTTATCTTGCTTCCACGGAAGATGAAAAGAAACTGGATCGGCCGGTAATGTATAACTGTGACAGCAATCTCTCGGAATTATATGAGCAGCTGGATTACAGCAGAGGGATTATGCTCAGTGGAAAATCACTCATTTACAGGGAGACCGATATTATCAGTGATGAGTCACGGGTAGAGACCGAATATTATAAGAAAGTATACAAACCGAACAACTGGCATTATTCCCTGCAGGTTGTAATTGCAAAAGATCATCATTTTCTGGGGACGATCACATTTTACCGTACCATAGGAAAAGAAAATTTTAAATATGATGATATTTTTGTCCTCGATATGCTCAAAGATCATCTGGCATACCGAATGGAAAAACATAAAAAAAAGCTGGGAGAGGATGGAGAAAAACTTACGGTTACACAGGCGGTGGAAAAATACGGTCTGACCAGGAGGGAAAATACCATACTATACAATCTGATGCAGGGAAAAGAAAATCCGGTCATCTGTGAAGAACTTACGATCAGTACGAATACCCTCAAAAAGCATATTTTAAATATATACCGGAAACTGGGGATACGAAACCGGGTACAGCTGTTTAAAATGATACGGGAACATGAAGAAACGGTATAGAAAGTGCTGTTGCTGTAATTGAGACTTGTTCGGGGCAGGGTACAATGCTATAATGAGGAATGGATTTTATGGAACAATTCAGAATTGGAGAAAAGGCATGTACCGAAAAACAGTAGATGAGCTGCAAAATGACCAGAGAGAAAAACTTGTGATTGATATAAGAAGTGAGGAAGATTATACAAAGGAAACCTATCCGGGGGCGAAGCATATTTTCTGGGAAACATTTATGGATCATATCGGGGAGATACCGAAGGATCAGCCGGTGTATCTGTTCTGTTATACCGGACAGAGAAGTGATGAAATCGCGGAAGAGTTATCGGACAAAGGATATGAGATATACAGCATAGAGGGCGGATACCGTTCCTATCTGCGCAAAAAACTGGCAGACTTTATGAAAGAGGATGACGGGACTGCAGAGCGCCTGGCAGACAAGGCGGCGGATGCGGAGCGCAGTATCATTAAAAAATTCAAAAAGACGGTCTGGAGACCTTTTACAAAGGCAATCAATGCGTATGAAATGATACAGGATGGAGATAAGATCGCTGTGTGCATTTCCGGCGGAAAAGATTCCATGCTCATGGCAAAATTATTTCAGGAGCTGGAACGACACGGAAAGAAAAATTTTGAAGTTGTTTTTCTGGTTATGAATCCGGGATATAATGAGGTGAATTACCAGACAATTTTAAATAATGCAAAAATGCTTAATATTCCGATTACGGTGTTTCGGACAGAAATTTTTGATACCGTTGTGGATATTACGGATTCCCCATGTTATCTTTGTGCACGGATGCGCAGAGGGTATCTGTACAGCAAAGCACGGGAACTGGGATGTAATAAGATCGCACTGGGGCATCACTTTGATGATGTAATCGAGACCATTGTGATGGGAATGTTGTACGGTGCGCAGATTCAGACGATGATGCCGAAGCTGCACAGTACAAATTTTGAGGGAATGGAACTGATCCGCCCGCTGTATCTTGTGAGGGAAGCGGATATCATTCACTGGGCACAGTACAATGACCTGCATTTCATTCAGTGTGCCTGTCGTTTTACCGAAGGGTGTGCATCCTGTGGAGGAACAGAAAAAGGGTCAAAGAGAGCAGATGTGAAGCGTCTGATCCACAAGCTCGAACAGGAGAATCCTTATGTAGCCAAAAATATTTTCCGCAGTGTGGAGAATGTAAATTTAAATACCGTGATTGGATATAAAAAAGATGGAGTGAGACATCATTTCCTGGATACCTATGAGGATGCCGGAAAAACGAAAGAGGAATAAAAAACCGGATACCGCTGCTGGTGATAAACAAAAGCGGTATCCGGTTCTTTTTATGTATTTACAAGATCCCCGGCGGGACAGATTATTCTGCGTCTCTTGACAGATGAAGATGTTTTTTGATGGCAGCAAAGCTTTCTGCGCTGATCACATGCTCGATACGGCATGCATCTTCTGTAGCTACTTTCGGATCGACACCCAATGCGACCAGTCCTTTGGAAAGCAGCTCATGCCGCTCGTAGATCATTTCTGCGATGGCACGTCCTTCGTCTGTCAGATATATAAATCCGGCGTCTGTGACCGTGATCTGATTTTTTTCACGGAGATTTTTCATGGCGATACTGACACTTGATTTTTTAAAGCCAAGTTCGTTGGCAATGTCAACGGAACGCACCACCGGAAGTTTTTTACTTAATATTAAAATAGTCTCTAAATAATTCTCGGATGATTCCGTACTATGCATGATTGATTCCTCCCAATGTTACCTTTTGTTTCATTAAGTAGGATTATAACATAATCTGCGTAAATGGTCTAGCAAAAAAATTAACAAAAGTTGTTGACAACTAATGGGAGTTAGAATATACTAACATTGAATCAGAAAAAACGTATGGATCGTCCTCTTTGTTTGATGGAAGGAGTGGTAGTAATGGGTACCGCAATTGTATTAATCATCTTGTTAGTAGTGGTTTCTCTTGTGATTAGAAGCATCATCAAAGACAAAAAAAATGGAAAATCCATAACCTGTGGTGGTGACTGCAAGAACTGTCATGGGTGCCATTAATTAAATGTTCAACATACTTTATTGCAAAGAGACTGGCTTGTGCCGGTCTTTTTGTCGTTGCCTGGTTCCGGGAGAGGACGGGCGAAGCAGTTGAATCCCCTGGTTGTGAGTGTTATAATGATTCAGGCAAATAAATATAAAGGAAAAGGGATTATGAGAAAATTACTGATTTATCTGAACGAATACCGCAAAGAATGTATTCTGGCGCCCCTGTTTAAGCTGTTAGAAGCATCTTTTGAGCTGATTGTTCCGCTTGTTGTGGCAGCGATTATTGATCATGGAATTGCGGCATCAAACAAGTTTTATATTTTTAAGATGGGAGGCGTTATGGTGCTGCTTGCACTGATCGGACTGGCATGTTCGATTACGGCACAGTACTTTGCGGCGAAAGCGGCGGTAGGGTTTTCTACCAAAGTCCGCTATGCACTGTTTTCCCATATTCAGAAACTGTCTTTTTCGGAAATGGATACCATTGGGACTTCTACGCTGATCACACGTATGACCAGCGATATCAACCAGACGCAGTCGGGCGTCAATATGGTACTCCGGCTGTTTTTAAGGTCTCCGTTTATTGTATTTGGTGCCATGATCATGGCATTTACCGTGGATGTAAAGGCAGCGCTGATTTTCGTCGTTACAATTCCACTTTTGTCGGTTGTTGTTTTTTCCGTGATGCTTGTCAGTATTCCGCTGTTTAAGAAGGTACAGCGCGGGCTTGATGAAGTTCTCGGACACACGCGGGAAAATTTAGACGGTGCCCGTGTCATCCGTGCCTTTAACAAGCAGGAAGAGGAAACGAAGGATTTTAATGAGAGCAACGCTTATCTGACAAAGATTCAGATGCTGGTAGGAAGAATTTCCACATTGATGAACCCTCTGACTTATGTGATTATTAATTTCGCAATTATTGCGGTGATCTGGGTCGGAGGCCGGCAGGTTGACATTGGACGGATCAGTCAGGGTGAGGTGATTGCACTGGTAAACTATATGTCACAGATACTGGTGGAGCTGGTAAAACTTGCAAATCTGATCATTACCATCAATAAGGCGATTGCCTGTGGAAACCGTATTCAGGAGGTGCTTGAGGTAGTACCGACGATTACGGATTCTGTCACAGAGACAAAGAAAAGCGCATCCGGTGAACTGGAGGTGGAATTTTCCCATGTTTCCATGAAATATGCGGGAAATGCGCAGGATTCTCTTACAGATATTAATCTGAAAGTGAAAAAAGGACAGACAATCGGAATTATCGGTGGAACCGGTTCCGGTAAAAGTTCGGTGGTCAACCTGATCCCGCGTTTTTACGATGTATCCCAGGGAAGTATAAAAGTTGCGGGAACCGATGTGCGAGAGTATCCGCTCGAGGAGCTGCGACAGCGCATTGGTGTTGTCATGCAGAAAGCCGTATTGTTTCAGGGAACGATTGCACAGAATCTGCGCTGGGGAAATCCGGATGCGACAGAGGAACAGTTGTGGCATGCGATTGAAGTGGCCCAGGCAGCGGATGTGGTAAATGCAAAAGAGGGCGGTCTGGATTATGTGATTGAACAGGGCGGACGAAATCTCTCCGGCGGACAAAAGCAGCGTCTGACGATTGCCCGTGCCGTTGTAAAAGATCCGGAGATTCTGATTCTCGATGACAGTGCATCGGCACTGGATTTTGCCACCGATGCGCGCCTGAGGGCCGCACTGCGTAATCTGCAGGGAAATAAAACCATATTTATTGTTTCCCAGAGAACTTCCTCCATCCAGTTTGCAGACCAGATACTGGTGATGGATGACGGACAGGCAGTGGGACTGGGAACGCATGAGGAGCTGCTTGAAAACTGTGAAATTTATCGTGAGATTTATGAATCTCAGTTTAAGAAAGAAGATCTGAGAAAGAACGGAGGTGCAGAAAATGTCTAAGCAGAAGAACATGACCGGACAGATTGCAACACTAAAAAAAGTGATGCATTATCTGAAACACTATATTCCCATACTGATTCTGTCTGTTGTGCTGGCAACGGTGACAGTGGCACTGACACTGTATTTCCCGATTCTGACCGGACGGGCGATTGACCTGATTCTGGACAAAGGAAATGTGGATTTTCCGGGGATTCTTGCAATTGCAAAAGAAGGCGCAATTGTAATTGGCATCACGGCTGCGGCACAGTGGATTATGAATATGTGCAATAACCGTATGACATACAATATTGTCCGTGATATCCGAAGGGATGCGTTTGAGAGGATCGAGCATCTGCCGTTGTCTTATATTGACAGTCATTCCCATGGGGACATGGTCAGCCGTATCATTGCGGATGTGGACACGTTTGCGGATGGTCTGCTGATGGGATTCACACAGCTGTTTACCGGTCTGGCAACGATCATCGGTACCTTGCTGTTTATGCTCTTTGTCAATGTTAAGATTACTGTAGTGGTTGTGCTTCTGACACCGATTTCTTTGTTTGTGGCTGGCTTTATTGCAAAAAAGACGTATTCCATGTTTCAGCTGCAGACGCAGACGAGAGGAGAACAGACAGCACTGATTGAAGAGATGGTCGGAAATCAGAAGGTCGTACAGGCATTTTGCCATGAAAAGGAAGCACTCGGACAGTTTGCGGATGTAAATGACCGTCTGCAGAAATATTCGCTGCGGGCAACCTTTTTTTCGAGTCTGGTGAACCCGAGTACACGTTTTGTTAACAGTCTGGTATATGCAGCTGTGGGAATTACGGGAGCACTTGCCGTTATTCTGACAGGCGGAGCATTTTCTGTCGGAAATCTTTCCTGTTTTTTGTCTTATGCAAATCAGTATACCAAGCCGTTTAATGAGATTTCGGGGGTTGTGACAGAATTGCAGAATGCCCTGGCATGTGCGGCGCGTTTCTTTGAACTGATTGAGGCAAAAGAAGAAGAGCCGGATGCAGCAGATGCGTATCAGTTAGAACAGGCAGACGGAACGGTAGACATTGACCATGTGTATTTTTCCTATGTGCCGGAGCAGAAGCTGATCGAGGATTTTAATCTGCATGTACAGCCGGGACAGAGGATTGCCATTGTCGGCCCAACCGGATGTGGAAAAACGACACTGATTAATCTTCTGATGCGTTTTTATGATGCTGATTCCGGGCATATCCAGGTGAGCGGACATGATGTGATGCACATGACCAGACACAGCCTGCGGAAAAATTATGGAATGGTATTACAGGAAACGTGGCTGAAAAAGGGAACCATCCGGGAGAATATCTGTATGGGAAAACCGGATGCAACCGAGGAAGAAATGATTGCAGCGGCAAAAGCAAGCCATGCACACAGCTTTATCCGCAGACTGTCGAAAGGGTATGATACTGAGATTACAGAAGATGGGGGCAATCTGTCACAGGGACAAAAGCAGCTTCTTTGTATTACCCGTGTCATGTTATGCCTTCCGCCGATGCTGATTCTTGACGAGGCTACTTCCTCTATTGATACAAGAACGGAAATCCGTATACAGAAGGCATTTCTGACGATGATGAAGGGACGTACAAGTTTCATTGTGGCGCATCGTCTTTCCACGATCCGGGAGGCAGACAGTATTCTGGTCATGAAAGACGGAAAGATTATCGAACAGGGAAATCATGATACCCTGCTGGCACAGAACGGCTTTTATGCAACGCTGTATAACAGTCAGTTTGATCAGGGTTAAAGCCCGGTTTCGGCTTTATAAGAGTATGCATTGGAGATGCGTGTGTTTTCTGCCGTCAGCGTAACCGGTTCCCGGTAATAGGCAATTACCGGAGTGCCGACCTGTAGAGTCTGAAACAGTTTTTTTGCCTTTTTCGGAGGCACATTGATACAGCCGTGAGAACCGGAAGTTTTGTAGATCTCTTTGCCAAATGTGCTGCGCCAGCTTGCATCGTGGATGCCGACATTGTAGGCAAACGGCATGAAATATCTGACATTGGACGCATAATTTTCGCCGACAAGTGTGGCATCTTTCTGTTTGTATGCAATCTTAAAGATGCCATCCGGTGAGCCGTTTCCGCGGCTGATGTTTCCCGAAACAATGCCGGTGTCTGTGACAAGTGATCCGTCCTTGTAATACCAGAGATGCTGGCTGGTATAGTCAATTTCCACATAAGTATTGCCGATATCATCCAGTCCGCTCTGCATGGCGCGCTGCTCATAGACAGGTTCCCGTTTTACAGGTTTTCCACCTTTTAGGTCTTTTAAGAGCTCTTTTTTTTCTTTGGATTTGTCAATTACCCAGCCGTAATCGCCACCGCCGATTTTTACGGTGTCCCCTTTGCTTGTCTTGAATTTCCGTACATCCCCATAGGTGTTGTAAGTACTTGCCAGATGCTGGACATAGGAAGTCAGCCGGGTATCATTGATGGAAACCGAGCCGTCTTTTTTGAGGTCAAGTAAAGACAGGATACCGGCTTTATCCAGCCCTTCGTCAGCTCCTTTGATTTCGTAGGTGACGGTTGCGGCCATATACCGGTCAAGCTGTGAAACCGTATCTGCAATCTGCTGGTCATCTGCCGTTACGGACGGTTTTTCGTAGCAGGCATCGGAAAGCGTGAGTGTAGTTTCCTGATCGTCTATGGCTTTTTGGATTTCCTTTATGATCTCATCGCGGATGGGGGTATTTCCTGGTGTCTCATTTACGATGGTATAATCATCATCCGTAATACGCAGATGTGCATTCTCCGGTGCTTCGATATAGGAAGGATCAAAGATAGCCAGCGCATCGGTCAGCTGGTTTAATGCAGTTTCATCGTAGTGAAAAGAACGGTTCAGATCTATTTGGTGTTTTTGAAACAGGGCAACCGGCCACAACAGGATTTTCTGCTGTTTTACAAGCGATTGTTCTTCACCGGAACGTTTGTAAGTATAGGAAAAGTCACTTCCGGAAAGTGTGTATTTGTTCCCTTTGCGATCCGTTATGTGCAGCTGGTAATTTTGCGCGGAAGCAATGTTTTTTGCTTCCAGATCATCCGCAGTCTGGTTGCCACAGGAAATCCCACCGATGGTTGTATGGGGGAAATAATGCCCGTGGTAATAAACACAAAAACCTGCATAGACGCCGATGACAGCTGCACCTGTACCGCAGAGAATGCCGCGGAGTACCCTCAAAGAGGTTGTTCGTTTTGCCATAAAGCTCTCCTTTTTATGAGACGTGATCTGGTTTTAAATGAGGAACCGGCATATACACCGGTACACCGTTTTGATAGGTGAGAGAAACCTCTCCCTGGATTAATGGGTAAAGATAATTGTAAAGCTCCTGACGGATATCGTTTCCGTGTGCATTGATCCATTCACGCGGGATGGATTTTGCCTCATTGGCAATGCCGCGGATCGGGGCATAGTTATAGGCTACCGCATAGGGGGTATTCGAGGTGCGCGTCAGGGTTACCATGGAGGCGGTTACACCTTCCTCAGCGAGCAAAACAGCATGTTCTCCGAGTGCAAATGCCTCTGACTGATCGGTAGCAGATGCCAGATGGGAGGCACAGCGCTGCAATACATTGATTTCTACGGAACGGACTTTGACGCCGATGTTTTCCTTGACCAGAAATTCAAGTGCTTTTCCGGCTCCGGAGAGCTGCTGGTGTCCGAACTGGTCAGCCACTGCTTTGGAAGCTGTGATGTAGTCTCCATTTTTGTCACGGATTCCCTCGGATACGGCAACAATCACATTGTTTAATGTTTTTAATTTGTTCCGGATATCGGTCAGAAACTGCTCTTTGTCAAATGCAACTTCCGGGAGATAAATAAAATGCGGGGCAGTGTTGTAGTCATTTCGCGCCAGGGCACTGGCAGCAGTGAGCCATCCGGCATCGCGCCCCATAATTTCTACGATAGTGACGCTTTTTACCGCGTAAATAAACGTATCGTGTGCAATTTCCAGCATTGTGGATGCAATGTATTTGGCGGCAGAACCGAATCCGGGTGTGTGGTCGATCATGCATAGATCGTTGTCAATGGTCTTTGGAACTCCGATAATTCGGATGTCGCTCTTGATTTTGGCGGCATAATCGGATAATTTAAGTACAGTATCCATGGAGTCATTGCCACCGATATAGAAAAAGGCTTTGATGTTTAATTTTGCAAACTGGTTGAAGATGAATACATAAGCAGAGTCGTCATCTTTGTAGTCTGGAAGTTTGTGCCGGCAGGAACCTAAATACATGGCCGGTGTAACTTTTAACCGGTTAAGGGTTTCCTCATCCGGGATCATCTGGGAAAGATTCAGATAACGCTCATTTAAAATACCGAGGATTCCATTGATTGCCCCGTAGCAGGTGTCGTACTTGCCGGACTTTTTTATTCCGGAGATGACTCCGGCGAGACTGGCGTTGATTGCTGCGGTTGGGCCGCCTGACTGTGCGACCATACAGTTTGACTGATTCATATGTAGCTCCTTAAAATGATATAATGTATGTGTACTTCATTGTAGAGGTTTTGGAAAGGAATCGCAAGTGAAACAAATGAAAAATCATAATTTCTATGACAATTGCATGCTGTGTCCGCGCACATGCGGGGCGCAGCGCAGTAAGGGAAAAACTGGAATCTGTGGGGTGACAGAGACATTAAAGGTAGCACGGGCGGCTCTGCATTTCTGGGAAGAACCGTGTATCAGCGGAACAAAAGGTTCGGGAGCCGTCTTTTTTTCCGGCTGTGCCCTGCACTGTGTGTTTTGTCAGAATGAGTCGATTGCACAGGGGACTGCGGGAAAAAAAATCACACCGGAACGGCTGGTGGAGATTTTTCTGGAACTGCAGGAACAGGGGGCGAACAATATCAATCTGGTTACACCGGGGCAGTATGTGCCGCATATCATCCGGGCGGTAGAACAGGCGAGACGGCAGGGACTTGCGGTTCCTATTGTATACAATACGGGAAGCTATGAGAATGTGGATACCATCAAGGCACTGGAAGGAATCGTGGATATTTATCTTCCGGATTTTAAGTATATGGACCCGTTTCTTGCGGCAAAATATTCCCATGCACCAGATTATCCGCAGACAGCAAAGGCTGCAATTGCAGAGATGGTGCGTCAGCAGCCCCGGCCGGTGTTTGCGTGGGAAGAAAAAAGAGGCGAAGACGTGCCAGAGGAAGCCTGCGAGGGAGCTGTGATGAAGCAGGGGGTGATTGTGCGCCAGCTGCTTTTGCCCGGATGTCTGAAAGATGCCAGAAACATTGTCCGGTATTTATATGAAACATACCAGAACAAAATCTATGTGAGTCTGATGAGTCAGTATACGCCGCTAGAACATGTCAGAGATTATCCGGAACTTGCGCACCGGGTGAGCCGGCGCACATATGACCGCTATGTGGACGCTGCGATTGCGCTTGGAATTACCCAGGCTTTCATTCAGGAGCCGGGGGTGGCAAAAGAAAGTTTTATTCCGGATTTTTCAAATGCAGAAGGCGTGTGAAATAATTGGAAAAATGTGTAAAATTGACTGGTTTTTTGACAGATATTGTAGTACCATAGATACATATAAGAGGAGTAATCAGGGAGGTATATGATATGGCAGAAAAGCCGGCAGGACATATTCTGATCGAATGCCCGAATACCATTTTTCATCTGTATGCCCGTGATGAGGGAGAGTTATCAAAAATTGAGACCTTTCTGCGCAATATCCGCGGAATCAAGCGGCTTGGGCTGAATGATATTTATATATGGTGCAATCGTCAGGGAATTTTATATGTTACAAAATTTCATTATCGCAAGGATTTTTCCCTGTGGTTTAATATGAAATCCTACTATCTGTATTTTTTACAGAAATTCCGTTATCAGTTTGCGCAGTATGCGGGATAAATATTTGTTGTTACTGTGTATGAGAGATCGTCAGTGGATTGCACTGCGGTCTTTTTTCTATAATGAGGAAACAGGAAAAGCCTGAAACGAAAAAGGAGAGTGAATATGAGATTTCCGGAATTTTTAAAAGAACATGGAACGATCGGATTTGTTGCGCCGTCATTCGGCTGTGCGACAGAACCTTATTATACAGCATTTGCACATGCAAGAGAACGGTTTGGGCAGATGGGATATCATACACAGATGGGGCCGAATTGTCTGGTGGATAAGGGAATCGGGATCAGCAACGACCCGGCATTATGTGGCAAAGAACTGAATGAAAGCTATTGCGGAACCGAAAATGACGTCATTATTTCCTGCGGTGGCGGGGAGCTGATGTGTGAAGTTGTTCCGTATATTGATTTCGCAGGGATTGTGCAGGCGAAGCCAAAGTGGTATATGGGGTTTTCCGATAATACCAATTTTACGTTCTTATCTGCAACGATTGCGGATACGGCAGCTGTTTACGGACCGTGCGCAGCCGCGTTTGGAATGGAACCGTGGCATCCGGCCGTGCAGGACGCACTGGATCTGCTCTGCGGAAAGATTACCCGTGTGCATAATTATGATCTGTGGGAGAAAGAATCTGTCAAAGATGAAGAACATCCGCTGGCGCCGTATCATGTGACGGAGCCTGTGGAACTGAAAGTATTTCCACAGGGAGCCGAAAATGTTACAATGGAGGGAAGACTGATCGGCGGATGTATGGATTGTCTGGTAAACCTTCTCGGTACGCGCTTTGATCACGTAAAAGAATTTCAGGAGCGGTACAAAGAGGATGGATTTCTCTGGTTTCTGGAAGCCTGTGATCTGCATGTGATGTCCATCCGCCGTGCCATCTGGCAGATGAAAGAGGCTGGATGGTTTTCGCATGTGAAGGGATTTCTGATCGGACGGCCGGTGTGTTTCGGAGAAGAAGCATTCGGGATTGATCATTACCGGGCAGTAACCGATCTGCTGGCAGAGTATCAGGTTCCGGTGATCATGGATCTGGACATCGGACACATGGCTCCTATGATGCCGGTTGTTACCGGGGCCATGGCAAAAGCACATGTGCAGGGAAATACATTTGTTCTGGATTATGAATGGAGGTAAAAATGAAAGGTTTGAAAAAATATATGGCAGGTATTCTTGTGGCAGGCATGGTTCTTGGAAGTGCAGCAGTTCCGGCACCGGTGTATGCGACAGAGGCAGAGGATGCACAGGAAGATAACGGGGATGATGTGGAAATTACACTGGACGACAAGCCATATCTGGCGCTCGGAGCGGATCTGACTGCAGACCAGCAGCATACCGTGTTATCTTATATGGGGATCGAAGCGGCGGATTTTGATAAATATGATGTGGTTTATGTGAGTAATGCAGAAGAACATCAGTATCTGGATTCTTATGTTCCGAAAAAACAGATCGGAACGAAAGCGCTTTCTTCCGTGCTGATTTCCCTGGCAGATTCCGGTAACGGGCTGAAGGTATCCACATACAACATTAACTACTGTACGGCGGGCATGTACAAGAACGCACTTGCCACTGCAGGGGTGGAAGATGCCAATGTGATTGTTGCGGGACCGTTTCCGCTTTCCGGGACGGCAGCACTGGTCGGAACGTTTGAGGCATATGAAAAACTGACCGGAAAGGAACTGGATGAATCGGTTGTGGATGCTGCAATGGATGAACTTGTCACAACCGGAGATCTTGAGCAGAGCATTGACGGCGATTCCAATGATGTGGAGGCGATGATTGCAGATCTGAAAGGGCAGATTGCCAGTGGAAAGATCAAAACGCCGGAGGAGATTGAACAGGCAATTGAAAAACTTGCGGATAAATATGATCTGAAGTTATCGGACGATGACAAGCAGAAACTTCTTGGTCTGATGAAAAAACTGCAGGGACTGGACCTGAACTGGGATTCCATTAAAAATCAGGCATCTGCATGGGCTTCCCAGCTGCAGAATCAGCTTGCGGACAAGAATATCGGACAGAAGATAGCAGCCTTTTTTGAAAAGCTGTTTGATATGATCCGGAGTCTGTTTCAAAAATAAAAACATAAAATTTGAGTAAAGTGATTGTAAAAACCATGAGAAGTGTTTTATAATAAATCGAAGCATGTAAAAAAAGAAGAACAAGAAAAGGAAACAGATATGAATGGCATAATGATTGTCCTGACACTTCTGAGTGGTGTTGCACTATTTCTTTATGGAATGTCTCTGATGGGAGACGGACTCAAACGTGTGGCAGGAAACCAACTGGAGCTTGTATTGTATAAGCTCACAAATACACCGATCAAAGGTGTACTTCTTGGAACGATAGTTACAGCGATTATTCAGTCATCTTCCGCAACGACCGTCATGGTTGTCGGATTCGTAAATTCGGGAATGATGAAAGTCGCACAGGCGATTGGAATTATCATGGGAGCAAATATCGGTACGAGTGTTACCGGATGGATTCTTTGTCTTTCCTATATTGATGGGTCCAGCGGTATCGCACAGTTGTTGTCCACGGCAACCATTTCTGCCGTTGTTGCGATTATCGGTATTATTTTTAAGATGTTTGTCAAAAAGGCAAACTATAAAAATGTGGGAGATATCATGCTTGGTTTTGCAATCCTCATGGTAGGAATGCAGACGATGAGCGGGGCAGTTTCCCCATTGAAAGATAACCCGCATTTCGTCAATCTTCTCACAAAGTTTGAAAATCCGTTTATGGGAATTATTGTGGGAATTGCGTTTACTGCAGTTTTACAGAGTGCTTCCGCATCCGTTGGTATTCTGCAGGCATTGTCCGTGACCGGAAGTATCAGTTTTGCGGCAGCACTTCCGATTACGATGGGAATTGGAGTAGGAGCGGCCTGCCCGGTACTGCTTTCTTCCATCGGTACAAATAAAAACGGAAAACGTACAGCCCTGATTTATCTGCTGAACGATCTGTTCGGTATGATTTTCTGGTCGATTGTCTTTTACAGTGTCAATGCTTTTGTACACTTTAAGTTTTTGAATATGACGATGAGCCCGATCAAGATCGCCATGATGAACTCTATTTTCCGTCTGGCAACAATCATGATTCTGCTTCCGTGCATTAATCTGATTGAGAAACTGGTATTCCGTCTGATCAAAGATGATCCGGAGGATCTGGAAGAGCAGGCAGATTTCGATCTCCTCGAAGAACGATTTCTGGCGTATCCGGCACTTGCCATCGGACAGAGCCATACGGCGGTCAACGGCATGGCAAAGAAGGCACGCAAGAACATTAACCGTGCACTTTCACTGTTAGGAGATTATTCCCAGGATAAGTACAATAAAGTACAGGAAAAAGAAAACCTGATTGACAAATATGAGGACAAGCTTGGCACATATCTTATGCAGCTGACCGGACAGGAGATGTCTACCGTTCAGATGCAGCAGGTGTCAAAATTCCTGCACACGATCAGTGATTTTGAGCGTCTGGGAGATCATGCGGTCAATATTTCTAATGTTGCAAATGAAATTTCAGAAAAGAAGATTACATTTTCCGAGTCGGCACGGAAGGAACTTTCCGTGCTGGAGGCAGCAGTCAGGGAGATTGTCGATCTGACAGTCGATGCTTTCTGCGAGGATGATCTGGAGCTGGCTGCAAAAATCGAGCCTTTGCGGGAACTGATCGGAATTTTGTGCAATGATCTCAAAAACCGGCATGTAACCAGACTGCGGGAAGGAAAATGTGAATTCCGGCAGGGATTTGCGTTTAATGATCTGCTGACGAATCTGGAAAGAATCGCAGCGCACTGTTCCAATGTTGCGGTAGCAATGATTGAGACGGAGACTTCGGAATTTGATACCCATGAGTATTTAAAGAGCGTCCGTCACATGAAAGACGATGCTTATCTGGAGTGCTTTGATTCGTATGCACGCAAATACAGTATTCCACCGACAAAAAAAGAAAAGAAAAATAAGTAGTTTTTCATCCCCCGGAAATTTCCGGGGGATTTTGTGTACCATTTATCGGACACTGAATATGAGATACTGTCTTCAACCAAAAAGAACGGGAAATAAAAGAAAGGAAGAAGACAAAATATGAAGGGATATGTGGTAGAAAACGGATATATGGGATATCTGGACGGAAAGTATGTTTTATTTGCAGATGAGAGCGATTATGAAGAGGTGTATGAGGAACAGTAAACGTTACGGTTCATGCAGTGCCGGAACACCACCGGGAAACCATGAAACTTCATTGAATTTCTGGTCTGCTTGTGGCATAATATAGATGTTAAGTTTCTGTACAGGAGGTGTCTGATATGAGAAACGAGATACAGGTTGCCGGACAGCAGACCGGTATAAAATTACGCCCGTATGAACATCATGCAAAATATTACGAAACGGATCAGATGGGCATAATTCATCACAGCAATTATGTGAAATGGATGGAAGAAGCGAGAATGGATCTGATGGATCAGATGGGGCTGAGCTATAAACAGATGGAAGAAATGGAAATTATCAGTCCAGTTTTATCCATTGCGGTAGAGTATCACAGTATGGTACATTTTGATGATACCGTTGTGATTCAGACGAAGCTGGTGAAATATAACGGAATTAAGATGGAAGTCGAGTATGTGATGACGGACAAGGAAACCGGAGAACTGCGGACGACGGCGAGAAGCAGCCACTGCTTTTTGAACCGTTCCGGAAAACCGATTTCCCTGAAACGTTCTTATCCGGAACTTGATACGAAATTTTTTGAGATGAAGGAGGACATGCAATGATACCGGAAAGACTTGCTGCGCTTAGACAGGAGATGGAAAAAAGGGACATTGCAGTTTATATTGTGCCAACCGCTGATTTTCATGAATCGGAGTATGTTGGAGAATATTTTAAAGCAAGAAGATTTATTACCGGATTTACCGGTTCGGCCGGAACAGCAGTGATTACACGGACTAAGGCCGGACTGTGGACAGACGGAAGATATTTTGTGCAGGCGGCAAAACAGTTAGAAGGAACAACTGTGACACTGTACCGTATGGGAGAGGAACATGTTCCTACGGTTGATGAATATGTGGAACAGACGCTGAAAGAGGGCGGGACCATCGGATTTGACGGAAGGGTTGTCAATGGAAGATGGGGCGCAAAACTGCAGCAGATCGCAGAAAAGAAACACGGAAAACTTTATGTACAGGAGGATCTGATCGGACAGATCTGGAAAGATCGTCCGCCGATGTCCAAAGAACCTGTGTGGATTCTGGATGAAGCATACAGTGGAAGAAGTACAAAAGATAAGCTTGCCGCAGTCCGTGAAAAAATGAAGGAAAAAGGTGCAGAGGTGCATTTGCTGGCTTCTTTGTATGATATTGCGTGGCTTTTGAATGTACGTGGAAATGACATCAGTTATGTACCGGTTGTTCTTTCCTACCTGGCATTGACACAGGAACAGTGCATCTGGTTCCTGCAGGAAGAAGTTGTCGATGATACCCTGCGGGAATATCTGCAGAAGAATGGAATTACCACGCGTCCGTATGAGGCATTTTATGAGTATGTAAAAACACTGGAGAATCAGACGATTCTGCTTAATCGCGCTGTGGTTAATACAAAAATCTGTAATAATCTGCCGGAGTCTGCACAGATGATAGATGCAGAAGATCCGACGCTGGAGATGAAAGCTGTCAAAAATGAGACAGAGATTTCCAATACGAGAAAAGCCCATGTAAAAGATGCAGTGGCAATGTGCAGATTCATGTACTGGCTGAAGAAAAATGTGGGGAAAATTCCAATGACGGAAATTTCCGCATCGGATTATCTGGAGAGTCTCCGCAGAGAACAGGAAGGCCTGCTGGATTTGAGCTTTGATACGATCTGCGGGTATGCGGATCATGGAGCAATCGTACATTATGCAGCAACACCGGAAAGTGATGTTCCACTGAAACCGGAGGGACTTCTTCTGGTGGATTCCGGAGGACATTATCTGGAAGGTACGACAGATATTACGAGAACATTTGCACTCGGACCGGTGACAGAAGAGATGAAAGCGGATTTTACCCGTGTATGCAGATCCAATATGAATCTGGCAAATGCCCGTTTCCTGTATGGATGCAGCGGGATGAACCTTGATATTATCGCTCGTGAACCGTTCTGGGAAGCCGGACTTGACTTTAAACACGGGACCGGACACGGTGTGGGATATGTGCTCAATGTGCATGAAGGACCGAATGCATTCCGCTATAAAGGAACTGAGGATCGTCCGGGGGGAGCTGTTTTTGAAGAAGGAATGGTAACTACGGATGAACCGGGAATTTATATCGAAGGAAAATACGGAATACGTCTGGAAAACGAATTAGTATGCCAAAAAGGCGAAAAAAATGAATATGGTCAGTTTATGTATTTTGAAAATCTGACCTATGTTCCGTTTGATCTGGATGCTATCGATCCGAAACAGATGACGGAGGTTGAAAAGAAACGTCTGAATGATTACCATGCCAATGTATACAAAGTTGTTTCCCCGTATCTGCAGGGAGAGGAGCTGGCATGGCTGAAGGAGGCAACACGGGCAATATAAACCGTGGCCGGGAAGGAAATAGAAGTAATGAGTGAAAAGCTGGTGCTGATTGATGGACACAGCATATTAAACCGTGCATTTTTTGGACTGCCGGATCTGACAAATTCCGAAGGTCTGCATACCAATGCCGTGTACGGATTCTTGAATATTCTTTTTAAAATATTAGAGGAGGAACAGCCGGATTATCTGACGGTTGCATTTGATGTTCATGCACCAACTTTTCGTCATAAAATGTATGAGGCATATAAGGGAACACGAAAACCGATGGATGATGCCCTGCGGCAGCAGGTTCCGCTGATGAAAGAAATGCTTGTGGCGATGGGGGTCTGTACCATTGAGATGGAAGGATACGAAGCCGATGATCTTCTCGGTACACTTGCCGGAATGGGAGAGCGTGCCGGGATGGAAGTTTCTGTCGTATCCGGGGACCGCGATCTGCTGCAGCTTGCTACGGATCATGTCAGGATTCGTATTCCAAAGACGAAGCGTACCGGAACAGAGATTGAAGATTATCTGGCGGCAGATGTCAAAGAACGGTATCAGGTGACACCGAAGGAATTTATCGACGTAAAAGCCCTGATGGGGGATACGGCAGACAATATTCCGGGTGTGCCGGGAATTGGAGAAAAAACAGCGACTGCGCTGATCGGACAGTATGGATGCATTGAGGAAGTTCATGTACATGCGGATGTGGTAAAGCCACCGCGTGCATCCAAAAATATTGTAGAATACTGGGATCAGGCAGTGAAGAGCAAAGAACTTGCAACCATCATCACAGATGTTCCGGTGGATTATGATTTTGCCAATGCAAAGATAGACGGAAAGGCTTCTCTGTATACAGAGGAAGCCTATTTGCTGTGTAAGAGACTCGAATTTAAAAATCTTTTGAACCGGTTTACCGTGGACGCACCAAAAAACCATGCGGAAGAAAGTTTTCAGATCGTAAAGGATCAGAAGACGGCAGACCGGATCTGGAAAAAAGCCGAGGGAAAAGCGGCAGGCTTTTATGTGGTGGAGCAGGGAGTACAAAACCAGCAGCTTTCCCTGTTTGATACCGCAGAGGAACAGAAATTTGCCGGGCTTGCCATTTCGTTTTCGGAAGAAGACAATTATCTTATGGTGGCTTCACAGGAACTTCCGGCAGAAAAATTAAAACAGGATCTGCTGGAACGACAGGAACTGTATGCGGCAGATTTAAAGCCGGCGCTGGCTGCTTTTGATCTGCACGATGTACCGGAAGAAATGAGAACCCGTTTTTTTGACCGTACGATTGCAGCATACCTGCTCAATCCACTCAAGGGAGCGTATCCATACGAGGATATTGCAAAAGACTATCTGGGACTGATGATTCCGTCGAGAACAGATCTGCTTGGCAAACAGATGCCGGGGGATGTCATCACGGAAAAGGAAGCGGATGTGCTCCGGTATGCCTGCTGGGAATCTTATATTACATGGAAATCAGCCGCAGTTCTTAAGGAAGGACTTAAGGAACATGGGATGGAGCAGCTGATGCGCGAAATCGAGATGCCTCTGGTGTTTGTCTTATCGGATATGGAACAGGATGGAATCTGTATCGATGCCAATGCATTAAAAGAGTATGGTCAGAAACTGTCGGTTTCCATCGGGGAACTGGAACAGAAAATTTATGAGGAAGCGGGAGAGACGTTTAACATAAATTCTCCGAAACAGCTCGGCGTGATTCTTTTCGAAAAGATGCAGCTTCCGAATGGAAAAAAGACAAAGACCGGTTTTTCGACTTCTGCAGAAGTCTTGGAAAAACTTGCCGGAGATTATCCGATTGTTGCAGATATTCTGGAATACCGGAAACTTTCCAAACTCAAATCTACCTATGCAGATGGTCTGTCAAACTTTATTGATGCAACCGGAAAAATCCATACAACGTTCCATCAGACGATCACGGCAACCGGGCGATTGAGCAGTACAGATCCGAATCTGCAGAATATCCCGATCCGGATGGAACTTGGAAAGATGATAAGAAAAGTATTTCATCCAATGCCGGGAGATTTGTTTGTCGATTCCGATTATTCACAGATTGAATTGCGGCTTTTGGCACATATGTCCGGTGATGAGCAGCTGATTGAGGCGTTCCGCGAAAATCAGGACATTCATCGAAGTACGGCATCCAAAGTATTTCATGTACCGTTTGATGAAGTGACAGACTTACAGAGAAGAAATGCCAAGGCTGTAAACTTTGGAATTGTATACGGCATCAGTGCCTATGGACTGAGTCAGGATTTAAATATAGGAACCAAAGAAGCGCAGGGATTTATCGACAGCTATTTTGAAACATATCCGAAGATCAAAGAATTTCTGGACAACACCGTAGCACAGGCAAAGGAAAAGGGATATACAAGAACTTTGTTTGGACGCATCCGTCCGATTCCGGAGCTGTCATCGGGTAATTTTATGACAAGACAGTTTGGCGAGCGTGTCGCCATGAATGCCCCGATTCAGGGAACGGCGGCGGATATTATCAAAATTGCCATGATCCGGGTACATGACCGTCTGATCCGGGAACATTTCCGTTCGCGTCTGATTTTGCAGGTACATGATGAACTGTTGATTGAGACTGCGGAGGAAGAAAAGGAAAAGGTCATTGCACTTTTGGAAGAAGAAATGCAAAAAGCAGCCGATCTGAAAGTGGAACTTGCCGTCGGTACGGCATGCGGACAGGACTGGTATGAGGCTCATTAAGAAAAATATACGAAAAGGAACAAACCCGGGAGGTGATGGAATGCGGTTTATTGGAATTACAGGAGGGGTGGGAGCAGGAAAATCTGCCATACTCGCACATCTTGCGTCAAAGCCGGGTATCAGGGTTATGCTGGCAGATGAGATTGCACATGATCTGATGCAGCCGGGGACGGAATGTTTTCAAAAGTTAAAAGAAAAATTTGCCGGGGAAGACATTTACCAGCCGGACGGATCGTTTGACCGTGCGCAGCTTGCAGCTGTCATCTTTTCCGATGACCGGAAAAGAGAAGAACTGAATGCCATTGTACATCCGGCGGTCCGGGAATATGTTCTGCAGCAGAAAGAGGCAGAGGAACGGGCTGGAAAACTTTTTCTGCTGGTTTTGGAAGCTGCACTTCTGATCGAGGAACATTATGATGAAATCTGTGATGAACTCTGGTATATTTATACTACAGAAGAAAACCGGAGAGCTCGTCTGAAGGCATCAAGAGGGTATTCCGATGCACATGTGGACCGGATGTTTGCCAGCCAGCTGAGTGAGGAGGAATACCGCAGACACTGCCGGGTGGTAATAGATAATAACGGGACATTGGAAGAAACACTGACACAGACAGATGAAGCGCTGAGGAGAGAAGCATATGAATAACGTATTTGGTTTGGATATAGGAACCCGCAATGTGGTGGGAACGGTCGGACACCGGACAGAAGATGGAGCCTTTATTGTAGAGGCACAGTATGTCAGACAGCATGAGACACGGTCCATGCTGGATGGACAGATTCATGATATTGGAAAAGTGGCGCGTACGATTTCTGCTGTAAAAGCAGAGCTGGAGGCGCAGCTGGATGCACCGCTTTCGGAAGTGTGTATTGCAGCCGCCGGCCGTGTGTTAAAAACCGTCACTACGCATGTGGAGTATGAGTATGCGGAGGAGTCGGTCGTCACAGGAGAAGATATCCACACATTAAATCTTCTGGGGGTAGAGCAGGCACAGGATATTTTGCGGGAACAGAATGACACAAAATATAAGTTTTACTGTGTCGGATATTCGGTTGTGAAATATTATTTAAACGAAGAAGTATTTATCAGTATTGAAGGACATAAAGCAAATAAAATCGGTGAGGACATTATCGTAACATTTTTGCCGGAAGATGTTGTGGACGGGCTGTATTCCGCAGTCGGTCAGGCTAAAATGACGGTTGCCAATATGACATTGGAGCCAATTGCGGCGATCAATGTGGCAATCCCTGAAAATTTCCGGATGTTAAATATTGCGCTGGTCGATGTCGGAGCGGGAACATCGGATATTTCCATCACAAGAGAGGGAAGTATCATAGCTTATGGTATGATTCCATATGCAGGGGATGAACTGACCGAGCTGATCGTGCAGCAGTATCTGGTTGATTTTCAGACTGCAGAGAAAATGAAACTGGCATCTTCGAGTGAGGATGAAGTGACATATGAGGATATTATGAGTATTTCCCATACAATTCCATCCAAGGAGATCTGGGAGCTGGTTGCCCCGACGGTGGAGAAGATTACTTCCGAGGTGGCTGCAAAGATCAAGGAACTGAATGGGGATAAAACCGTAAGCGCCTGCTTTGTTGTCGGTGGTGGCGGAAAGATTCACGGATTTACGGAAAAACTTGCCGGGCATCTGGATCTGCCGACGGAGCGTGTGGCATTAAGAGGCGAAGAAGTGCTTAAAGAAGTGACATTTGAGCAGGAGGATATCAAAAAAGATCCGCTGCTTGTCACACCGATTGGAATCTGCCTGAATTATTATGAACAGAAAAATAATTTTATTATGGTCCGCTTCAACGGAGAACGCCTGAAACTGTATGATAATAACAGACTTACCATTGTGGATGCGGCAATGCAGGCGGGATTTCCGAATGACCAGCTGTTTCCGAAACGCGGAATGCCGATCAATTTCACCGTGAATGGAGGCGCAAGAATCGCAAGAGGAGAGGCTGGGGAGGCCGCCATAGTGACGATGAATGGCCAACCGGCAAATATCAACACGCCGCTAGAGCCAAATTCCGATATTACGATTGAGCCATCAACGGCAGGAGATAATGCGGTGTATACCATCGGACAGCTTCCGGAGTATCACGAGTCCGTGATTTCGTTTGTGATCAATGGACAGAACGTGGTATGTCCGAAATTTGTCGAGGTAAACGGAAGCCTTGAACCGGATTCCTATGAAATTCAGGAGGGAGATTCCATCGAGACAAGGAATTTTTATACCGTTGCACAGATTGCAGAATTTATGGACGTGGAAATTGACCCGGACAGTGAAATTCTGGTCAATAACAGGGAAGCGGGGATGGAGACCCTGGTATACGAAAATTTCTCCATTGACTGGACACCGTTAAGCTTCGGGGTTGCGTCAGAGAGTGAGAATCGGTATAATGCAACAGAGGGGGTTACAGATTCCGCGGAAATATCGCGGGAAGAAATGACTCCGGAAACCTCCGGGGAGACCAAGGCGGCTGAGTCGGAGAAAAAAGATACGGTCTGTGTTGTCACGGTAAATGGCGAGACGGTGGAACTTACGGGAAAAGAAGATTACATATTTGTGGATGTTTTTGACCGGATCACGTTTGATCTCAACGCCGGAAACGGACGTGCAATTGCAACGCTTGTAAATGGCATGGAAGCTGAATTTTCCCAGCCGCTTAATAATGGAGATCGGGTAGAAATTTACTGGAAAGAGAAATAGTATGTTAGAATTATGCAGTATTGCAAGTGGCAGCAGTGGAAACTGTATCTGTGTAGGCTCGGACAACCACCATGTGTTAATTGATGCGGGGATCAGCGGAAAGCGGATTGAGAATGGATTAAACGAGGTGGATTTAAAGAGTCAAGATATGGATGGGATTCTGGTTACACATGAACATCTGGATCATATCGCGGGACTTGGTGTTATGGCAAGAAGATATGGGCTGCCGATGTATGCAACGGCAGGAACCATTGAAGCCATTAAGAACACGCCGTCTGTGGGAAAGATCGACCCGGAATTATTTCATGAAATTGTTCCGCAGGAAGATTTTGTAATCGGAGACCTGACGATTACCCCGATCCATATCTCACATGATGCGGCGGATCCTGTGGCATACCGGATAAAAAAAGGAAACCGTACCTTTGCGGTAGTAACCGATCTGGGAAATTATGATGATGAGATTGTGCAGCAACTGCAGGGACTTGATACTTTGCTGCTGGAGGCAAATCATGATATTCATATGCTCGAAACGGGCGTATACCCTTATCCGCTGAAACGCAGGATTATGGGAAACAGGGGACATCTGTCGAATGAGCGGAGTGGCCAGCTGCTCTGTGAACTTCTTCATGATAAATTCGGCACAGTGGTACTGGGCCATTTAAGCAAGGAAAATAATTACGAGGAACTGGCGTATGAAGCAGTGCGTCTGGAAGTTACGATGGGGGATAATCCGTACAAAGCGGATGATTTCCCGATGTATGTGGCAAAAAGAAATGCGGTTTCGCCTGTAATTCGTGCAGAGTAAAAAGGAGAGTTTATATTATGGAAAAAACAATGGACAAAGCAATCATTACAGTAGTAGGAAAAGATACCGTCGGTATTATTGCAAAGGTATGTACTTATCTTGCTGACAACGGCGTAAACGTGCTTGATATTTCACAGACGATTGTTTCTGGATTTTTTAATATGATGATGATTGTGGATATGGCAGATGCAAAGAAGCACTTTGCAGAGATTTCCGGAGAAATGGATGCATTGGGAGAAAAAATAGGCGTTTCAATCAAATGTCAGCGCGAAGAAATTTTTGAAAAAATGCATCGTATCTAAAACATGGAGGAAGCAAAGAATGATTAACAGCTGGGAAGTACAGGAAACCAACGAAATGATCGAGAAGGAGAATCTGGATGTGAGAACCATCACACTCGGGATCAGTCTTCTTGACTGTATTGATTCGGATCTGGATCGTCTGAATCAGAATATTTACAACAAGATTACAACCGTGGCAAAAGATCTGGTAGCGACCGGAGAAAAGATTGAAAAAAGTTATTCCATTCCAATCGTAAATAAGAGAATTTCTGTGACACCAATTGCGCTAGTGGGCGGTTCGGCTTGTAAGACACCGGAGGATTTTGCTACAATCGCCGCAACTATGGATCGTGCAGCAAAGACGGTCGGCGTCAATCTGATCGGCGGATATTCCGCACTGGTATCTAAAGGAATGACGAAAGCGGATGAACTTCTGATCCGTTCCATTCCACAGGCACTGCACAGTACTGAACGTGTATGCAGTTCCGTAAACCTGGCATCCACCAAGACGGGCATCAACATGGATGCAGTACGGCTTATGGGCGAGATTATTCTTCAGACGGCAGAAATTTCAAAGGACAACGATTCTGCCGACTGCATGAAGCTGGTGGTCTTTTGCAATGCACCGGACGATAATCCGTTTATGGCAGGAGCTTTCCACGGAGTGACCGAGGCAGATGCGATCATCAATGTCGGAGTCAGTGGACCGGGTGTTGTAAAAAATGCACTGGAAAAAGTACGCGGAGAGAATTTTGAGGTTCTCTGTGAGACGATCAAAAAGACGGCATTTAAGGTTACCCGTGTCGGCCAGCTGGTGGCACAGGAGGCATCTAAGATGTTAAACATTCCGTTTGGTATCGTGGATCTTTCCCTGGCACCGACTCCGGCAATCGGAGACAGTGTTGCGGATATTCTCTGTGAGTGCGGTCTGGAGTATGCAGGTGCACCGGGAACCACTGCAGCACTTGCCATGCTCAATGATCAGGTAAAGAAGGGCGGCGTGATGGCTTCTTCTTATGTGGGTGGTTTAAGTGGTGCTTTTATTCCGGTCAGCGAGGATCAGGGGATGATCAACGCGGTAGAGGCAGGCGCAATTTCCCTTGAAAAATTAGAGGCAATGACCTGTGTATGTTCGGTAGGTCTGGATATGATCGCCATCCCGGGAGATACAAAGGCAACAACCATTTCCGGAATGATTGCAGACGAGATGGCAATCGGAATGGTGAACCAGAAGACAACCGCTGCACGTCTGATTCCGGCTGTGGGAAAAGGTGTGGGAGACAGAGTGGAATTTGGAGGATTGTTTGGATATGCCCCGGTTATGCCGGTAAACAAATACTCCTGTGATGACTTTATCAACCGTACAGGACGTATTCCGGCTCCGATCCATTCTTTTAAAAATTAATAGGTAAAAAACAGAAGTAAAAAATTTGGAGCAGATTTATGATAGCATATGAAAAATTACCGTTGGACAATGAAGTGAAGGCAGCTTTAGAAGGACTTGAGATTGAATATGTGTTCCAGCCGATCTTTTATAAAGATTGTGTGAGAATATATGCATATGAAGCGTTGATGAGACCGAAGAAGATGACGGTGGGGCAGCTGATTGATGAATTTGCCAGGGATGAGAAACTGCATATACTGGAAGTTGCCACTTTTTTTGGTGCAACACAGGCGTATATTGAGCGGGGATATCAGGAATATCTCTGTATCAATTCTTTCCCGTCGGAAAGTTTTACGGAGAATGAGGCAGAAGCATTTGATACTTATTTTGGAAACCAGAAAGGAAAAAGGATCATTGAGATTTTAGAGTATCCGAAAGTTTCCCTGCGCGAGTGGGTCAGAAAAAGTGAGATGGTCCAGAATAAGCACTGGAAGGTATCGCTGGATGATTTTGGCATGGGTGAAAACAATATGAATGCTGTATATCTGTATACACCGGATATCGTAAAACTGGACCGCTCCCTGATCTGTGGAATTGACAACGATGCCAGAAAACAGGAGAACGTCCGTACATATCTGGAAAGTTTCCATGAAAGAGGAATGCAGGTGCTTGCGGAAGGTGTGGAGACAAGAGAAGAGTGTGATTTTTTACGGTCTTTGGGAGTGGATCTGTTTCAGGGATACTATCTGGCTATGCCGGCATAAATACAAAAAGAGAGCGTGCGAAAGCACGTTCTTTTTTAAAAAAATAAATTATCTGAAAAAACATAACAAAACAAACAATTATGAGAAATATAAAGGAAAAATAAAAAGAAATAAAAAAACGGGTTGACATAATGTAAAATGCGTGTTATATTTAAGACAACAAAAAACAAGCAGCCATCACGAAGGGTGACGAGAAAGCTCTGGACGTGAAATCTAATGTAAGGAGGTACAGTCCAAAGGGAACATAAGCCATTGGCAGGGAGCAACCAAACACAGGTCATCAGGCTTCACTTGATGAAAGAATAAACATTCGGGAATGGAAACCAGTGACAGAGTACAAAAGAGAGCGGACAAAGAGGAACGGATAAAAGGTGATTTGTCCAGAACGTCATTTCGGTAAACAAAAGATGAAGTGAGGAGCAGTCCAATGGAGTGTGGAAATTATTAGGTGTCATCAGAAGTATCTGATGGCATCTTTTGTTGTGCATGAATAAGAATTATCCACGGGTTTTGGAAATAACGTGACCAAAGATAATCCAGTGGGACATCTCCGATGCGTTATTACTGTCGATATAAAACGTCTGTCCGTAATAGGTGAGAGGTTCTAAGCGCCAGGGATCTGTCTGGCGAAGGCGGCGGATGTAAAGAAGACCGGTCACTTTGTTAATAAAAATACCGGTGTCGCCATCACGTATGGGATCCCGCGCGATTAATAAAATATCATTTGCATGATAGACAGGGGACATATGATCACTTGTGACAAGAAGTGCACAATCAATCTGGTTTCCATAGCGTTTGCGGTATCCGGAAATATTGATTTTTTCGAGAGAACAGGAATCATACACCATTCCATCGTGCATGTTTCCACTTGGAATGATCATAGTGGTATAGTCCTCGCGGGAAACCGATGGAACCGTTTCCAGATTTCTGGCAAAATCGAATTCAAACTGTACAAGGGATTCAATAAAATGTAACTGTGTAGGCGAAAGACTGCGCATGCGGTCATAGGTCTGGAATAAATCAGAGGATTCGCCACATAATTCATAGAACATCTTTCCGGTAAGCTGGCTGAGCTTATATACGGTATAGACATCGACTTTTCCGGTATCCCCATTGGCAAGTCTTTTGTACGAGGAAAGGGACATATCCAGTGCTTTTGCCATATCCTGCTGTGAATAGCCGAGTTTAAAGCGCTCTCTTTCCAGATTTGTTCCAAGATTTCTGGATAATTGTTCGCGTGTCAGCATGAACCATCACCTCCGAATGAAATATCAAATTTATTATAATAATAAACGTTAAAAAGGTCAAATGACATATCGCGTTTTCGGATAAGGACCATTTCTGACCCCTGATCGACAAAAGTCGCCGGAAATATAAAAAAATTTAGCCCCGAATTGAGAAAATAGGAAAGATATAATCAATATGTAAATAAAAAGTCAAATTCAGTCAAAACAAAAAGAAAGGGGAAAGACGAAAGGTATAGGATAAATACATAAAAGGGAACTGATGCGTCCGGCATACAGTTCTTTTTTTGTTTTTTATGTGAACGAGTGCACAAAAGCAGGAAATTATGGTAAACTGTTTCATAGGAATAATGAGCGGATGTATGCTCATGAAAAGGGGTATTATAAGTGGAAAAACAACGGTTACATTATTATGAACAGCTTGCAGAACTGTATCCGACGATTGGAAAAGCATCTACGGAAATTATCAATCTGCAGTCTATTTTATATCTGCCAAAAGGCACGGAACATTTTTTGTCGGATATACATGGGGAATTTAAAGCATTTTCCCACGTATTGAGAAACGGGTCTGGAGCCGTCCGCAAAAAGATTGATGACGTATTCGGGCATACGCTGAGTACGGCAGATAAGATGTCTCTGGCAACACTGATTTATTATCCACAGAAAAAAATCGAGCTGGTGCGTCAGACCGAGGACGATATCGAGAACTGGTATAAGATCACACTGTACCGGCTGATCGAGGTGTGTAAGACAGTATCTTCCAAATACACCAGATCCAAAGTGCGCAAGGCACTGCCGGAGGATTATGCGTATGTAATCGAGGAACTGATTACGGAAAAGCAGGAGGTTTTGAATAAAGAGGCCTATTACGAGGCAATTATCAACACCATTCTGGAACTTGGGCAGGCAGATAATTTTATTGTGGCACTGGCGGAACTGGTGCAGAGGCTGGTCATTGATCATCTGCATATTCTCGGGGATGTGTATGACCGCGGTCCGTCACCGGACCGGATTATGGATCAGCTGGAACAATATCATTCGTTTGATATCCAGTGGGGGAATCACGATATGGTATGGATGGGGGCAGCAGCCGGGCAGCTTGCCTGCATTGCATCTGTGATCCGGACAAGTATCCGGTATGGGAATCTGGATCTGATTGAGGATGGTTATGGCATCAATATGGTTCCGCTTGCAACATTTGCCATGGATGCTTACCGCGATGATCCGTGCAGACAGTTTATACTGAAAGATTCCACGGAGGAGGAACGCAGCAAGAAAGAAACGCTGATGAACCGGAAAATGCATAAGGCAATTGCCATCATAAGGTTTAAACTGGAAGGACAGCTGATCCACAAATGGCCGGAGTATGGTATGGAAAACCGCTGTCTGCTGCACCGTATTAATTACGAGAACAAAACAGTGGAAATTGATGGAAAAACCTATGACATGCTGGATACCAGTTTTCCTACCATTGATCCGGAACATCCGTATGATCTGACACCTGAGGAACAGGAAGTCATGAACCGGCTGCGCACCTCGTTTATACACTGTGAGAAACTGCAGCGCCATGTGCGGCTTCTGCTAAAACGGGGCAGCATGTATAAAGTCTACAACGGAAATCTGCTTTATCATGGATGTGTGCCGCTGAATCCGGATGGGACATTTAAGAAAGTAAATGTATATGGCAGGGAATACAGCGGAAAAGCACTCTATGATGTGCTGGAATCCTATGTCCGCAAGGCATTTTTCTCTCTGGATGAAAAAGAGAGGGAAAAAGGAAGGGATATCATGTGGTATATCTGGACGGCACCGGATTCTCCTTTGTACGGACGGAGTAAGATGGCAACGTTTGAGCGGTATTTTCTTGCGGACAAGTCCATGCATCATGAGAGCAAGAATGCGTATTATCATTTGTTTGACAAAGAGGAAACGGCAGATAATATACTTAAAGAATTCGGGCTGACGGGGGATTTTGTGCATATCATCAATGGACATGTCCCGGTAGAGCGCATTGCCGGCGAAAATCCGGTCAAGTGTAACGGAAAACTGATTCTGATCGACGGTGGATTTTCAAAAACATACCGGAGAAAAACGGGAATTGCAGGATATACACTGACGTACAATTCTTATGGACTGACGCTTTCTGCCCATGAACCGTTTGACTGGTCAAACGAGGCGGTAAGAGATGAACTGGATATTGTATCGCATCAGGAAGCAGTGGAATACCGGGATAAACGTATTCTGGTGGGTGATACAGACGTTGGTAAGCGCATGATGATCCGCATTGAGGAACTGAAAAAACTGATTCAGGCATATCAGGACGGCGAAATCGCCGAACGGGATGCCAGCAGTGCTTATAAATGGTAGAGGATAAGTTATGTATCAGGTAGAAGGCTACGCATTTGAAACAAAGGAACAGGAACATACAGCAAAACATGAGGTAGAGATCATCGGGTATATCCGGAAAAATACGAGAATGGATGATCCGGATATTGTGCTGGCGTTATATAACAAACTGGTGTTAAAAGAAATTTTTGTCACGCCGGTCGGATATGATTTTTTGCACAGGCTTCAGGAATATCTGTATACCATTCCCTATATACGGAGAGAAGATATTCTTCCGATTACGGTGTATGAACCGGAAGGAATGGTTTCAAAAGAAAAAAGAAGCAAAGAGGAAATAAAGCAGAAGAAAAAAAGACAGAAAAACAAAGAGCATGTGGTCAGTAAAAACCGCCGGAAGAAGAACCGGGATTATCAGAAACTGTTTCACATCAGTACATTTTTCGCAGTTGTTTTTGCACTTGGCATCATTGGGATGCTTGTGATTACGTGGCTCAGCGAAGATAATGTGACGATTTTAAACTATGAAAATAAGGTGATTGATAAATACGAAATCTGGGAAAAACAGCTGGATGAACGGGAAAGCCAGCTTGAGGAGAGGGAATTGAGACTGACGGAACAGGAGGCAGAATAGAGATGGACAAAGTGAAGATCCTTGTGGTAGATGATGAGAGCCGGATGAGGAAGCTGGTACGGGATTTTTTGACCCGGCAGAACTATGAAGTCTTAGAAGCGGCAGATGGAGAGGAAGCACTGGATATTTTTTATAAAGACAAAGCGATCGCTTTGCTGATTCTGGATGTGATGATGCCAAAGATGAACGGCTGGGAAGTCTGCAGGGAAATCCGTCAGACATCCAAAGTCCCGATCATCATGCTCACGGCCAAAAGTGATGAGAGTGATGAACTTATGGGATTTGACCTTGGAGTTGATGAATATATAACCAAACCGTTTTCACCGAAAATTCTTGTGGCACGTGTCGAAGCGATTTTGCGCCGGACGAATAAGATCGGTGATGCGGCCGATTTTAAGACGGCAGGAGAGATTATTCTGGATAAGACAGCACACGAGGTGAAAATTTCGGGAAATCCGGTAGAACTCAGTTTCAAGGAGTTTGAACTGCTGGAATATTTTATGGACAATCAGGGGATTGCCCTCTCGAGGGAACGCATTTTAAACAGTGTGTGGAATTATGACTATTTTGGGGATGCACGGACAATCGATACACATGTAAAGAAACTGAGAAACAAACTCGGGGCATGTGGAAGTTATATAAAAACCGTATGGGGAATGGGTTACAAGTTTGAGGTGTCCTAAATGGAAAAGAAACAAAAGACTTCCCTGACGTGGCAGTTGATTTTGACGATGGTTGTCATTGTTGCGGGAACGGTTGCGATGTGCTGGTTTTTTAATACCACTTTTTTGGAAAAATATTATATTTTTCATAAGGAAAAAGAGTTAAAGAGCAGTTTTGACCAGGTAAGGCTGATTTGTGAAAAGCAGGGGGATTCCAGTGATGATGCGTATGTGCAGTTCGAGAGAATCTGTGCAAACGGAAATATCAATATGCTTATTGCAGATCAGGACAGAAACCTGATATGGAGTTCCTACAGCAGTGCACAGCGTTTTCAGATGCAGATGGAGGACTGGCTGTATGGAAGTGACCGCAGCCGTGTGCAGGTGCTTTCATCCGGAAAGGATTATACGCTGCTTCGGCAGACCGATGAACGGCTGCAGTCGGAGTATCTGGTTCTTCTGGGAACTTTAAAAAATGGAAACAATCTTTACATGCGTGCGGCTGTGGAAAGCATTCGGGAAAGTGCGAGCATAACAAACCAGTTTTTTGTAATGGTGAGCATGGGAGCCATCATCTTAAGCGTGATTCTGATCATCGTTCTCTCGAAAGGGATTTCCCATCCGATCCATGCCTTATCCGATATCGCAAGAAGGATGACACAGCTGGATTTTGATGCAAAGTATATACCTGTACGTCATGTGAGCCGGGAAATTGATGAACTTGGAAATTCCATGAATGAATTGTCGGAGACACTGGAAGAGACGATTTCGGAACTAAAGACAGCAAACGTCAGCCTGCAGCAGGATATCGAGAAAAAAGAACAGATCGATGAAATGAGAAAAGAATTTCTTTCGAATGTTTCACACGAGCTGAAAACACCGTTGGCACTCATACAGGGATATGCGGAAGGATTAAAAGAATGCATCAATGATGATGCAGAGAGCCGTGATTTTTACTGTGATGTGATTATGGATGAATCGGAAAAGATGAATCATATGGTAAAGCAGCTGCTGACCCTCAATCAGCTGGAGTTTGGCAATGATACCGTGGAAATGACACGGTTTGATATCACGGAGCTGATTGACGGCGTGATCCAGTCTGCATCCATTATGGCGGCACAAAAACAGGTGAATATCGAATTTTACAGGGAAGGCCCGGTATATGTCTGGGGGGATGAGTTTAAGGTGGAAGAGGTGATTACGAATTTCCTGACCAATGCCATGAACCATGCGGCAGGAGAAAAAAAGATTACCATTCGTTTTCAAAAACATGACCATCTGGTACGCATGAGTGTGTTTAATACCGGTGACCCGATTCCCGAAGAGGATCTTGACAAGATCTGGGTGAAATTCTATAAAGTAGACAAAGCAAGAACACGTGAATATGGTGGAAGCGGAATCGGATTGTCCATTGTCAAGGCAATCATGGATTCTTTTCATCAGAAATGCGGTGCAGTCAATCACCCGGACGGTGTGGAGTTTTGGATGGAATTGGAGACCAATAATTAATGCAAAGAAAAGATTGTCTTATTTTTCAGAATATGATACCATAAAACATAGATTATAGGGCAAAAGTGACAAGAGGGTAAAAGAGCATGAAAAAGAAAATAAGTCTGCCTGTGATGGCAGTGGCAGCAATACTCCTGTTGGGAGGCTGTGGAACCCAGATGTATGATTTGTCAGAGGACGAAGAAAATCTGGTCGTGCAGTATTCGGCGCATATTCTTGCAAAGTATAATATTGAGCAGAAAGACGGAATGACAGCCGCTTCATCCGAAGAGACACAGGAAACACAAAAACAGGACAGCCAGATGCCGGAGAGCCAGAATACCCAGAGTACAGACAACAACATGGCGTCAGATGCCACGGGAGAAACCCAGACACAGGAGATGGAGACGATGCCGATCGCCGAGGCAATCGGACATGCATCGGGTCTGACTGTTTCTTACAAAGGATACAGGGTTCAGAATATCTATCAGGAGGGAGACTATTTTGCAGTAACTCCTGAGGATGGAAACAAACTTGTTGTGATGAAGTTTGAAATTAAAAATAAGGGAAAGAAAAAGGTCCGGCTGGATACAGAAAAACTCGGTATTACATTTTATGCATGTTTTGACGGAAAAAACAGGATAAAGGAGACTGCTTCGCTCGGAACCAGAAGTCTTTCCTCTTATGGAGAAACCATCAGGGGTGGAAAGAAGAAAACAGCGGTTTTACTGTTTCAGATTCCGAAAGACCAGGCTGATAAAATTTCGGGTGAGACACTGTATGCAGAAATAAAAGATACAATTTATTCTCTGAAATACAAATAAATGCCCCAAAATTTTACAAAATATGATATAATAAACATAAGGGGTTACCAATACAGAAAAGTGCGGGAGGACGTATATGGATACAAATATTCTGTTAGAGTCAGGGACGAACGAATTAGAAATTTTAGAGTTTACATTAGGAGATAATCATTACGGAATCAACGTGGCAAAGATCAGGGAGATTTTGTCATACCAGAAGGTTACTCCTGTACCGAATACACATCCGAGCGTAGAAGGCATTTTTATGCCGCGCGAGGTGATGATTACGGTCATCAATCTGAAAAAGTGTCTTGGCATGGAGGATGATGGACAGGAAGGTCTGTTTATTATCACGAATTTTAATAAACTTGATGTGGCATTTCATGTGGATCAGGTGGTAGGAATTCACCGTGTATCATGGAATGAGATCATCAAACCGGATTCTACGATTAATGGAGAAGACGGAAGTGTTGCAACTGGTGTGATCAAGATGGACGGAAAACTGGTTGTTATTCTTGACTTTGAGGCAATTGTATCATCCATCAGTCCGGAAACCGGTCTCAGGGTCAATGATATTGAACAGATTGGGGAGAGAAGCCGGAGCGAGGATCCAATTCTGATTGCAGAGGATTCTCCGTTGCTGAGCAGTCTGATTACGGACTGCCTGAAAAAAGCAGGATACGAAAAACTGATTGTTACATATAATGGACAGGAAGCATGGGACAAGATTCAGGAATTTGAAAAGGCGGGGACATTGGACGAGAACGTTCATTGTGTCATTACCGATATTGAAATGCCCCAGATGGACGGACATCGTCTTACGAAGCTGATCAAATCAGATGACAAACTGAAACATCTTCCGGTTATCATTTTCTCCTCTCTTGTAAATGAGGAAATGAGAAGAAAAGGGGAGTCGCTTGGTGCAGATGCACAGCTGACCAAACCTGAAATCGGAAGTCTTGTAGATGCCATTGATGAATTACTTGCAAAGAGAAACAAATAAATTCCGGCAAAACAGTAAGGGGTGTGATGGCTTCATCACATCCCTTTGCAGGTTTATGGAATAAACAGATGGAATGGAGAAAAACACATGGGAGACCACTCATCGGAAAATTATCTGGATCAATTATTAAATTCCATGCATGGAGAAGAAACGGAACATCCGAAGGAACAGCCGGCAGCAAAACAGGTTCTGAGAGATGATTTTGAAAAGCAATTGTTTGGAGAAGAAGAAACGAAGGAAAAGGCAAAAGCGAAAAATGAAGAAGATTTTTTGAGGGAGTTTGAGGAAGAATTGCTCAAGGAAGATATTCCGGAGTATACCGAGAGCCTGAATCAAAAAAAACAGGAAGAAAAAGCCACACAGATTGACGCTTCCCTGGATGATCTGCTCGATAATATTCCACAGGATGATTTTTCGACAGGGGATGCAGAAAAGGAAGAAGAAACCGGTTTTCAGGGGAAAAGTCCGTTGGAAACTGCAATACCACCCGATGAGGATGATTTCGAGGTGAATACACTTGATGATGCAGTCGGAACGTTTGACAGCAATCTGCCAAAAGAAGAGGATGGAGAACTGGATCTGTCAGGGCTTTCGGATTCGGATCTTATGGATATGCTTTCCGGAGATCAGGATTTATCGGATCTGGGGGATATGCTTTCTTCTGATCAAGATGGAAAACCTTTGGAAGAAACTGATTCCATCGGTGATTTTGCAAGATCGGAAATGAATCCGCAGGAAGAAGAGGCAGATAAGATTCCAGAACTTACAGAGCAGGAAGACATACCGGCACAGGCAGAAGAAACCGCTTCCAATGGGAAAAATGAAAAAAAGAATAAGAAAGAGAAAAAAGAGAAAGAAGGCGGCTTCTGGCAGAAACTTTCCCGGATTATTTTCGGAGAGGATGATGAGGAAGAAAAGCAGGCGGTTGACATCGGAAATACACAGGGAGCGGATGTCAGTGAACTTTCGGAGGAAAACCAGCAAATCTTAAAGGAACTTGAAGGTACAGGCGGTGATGCCGGAAGGGAACCGGAAAAGAAAAAGGAAAAACCGAAAAAAGAGAAAAAACCGAAGAAAGAAAAGAAGCCAAAACAGCCAAAACCGCCGAAACCGAAAAAGGAGAAAAAACCTAAGGAAGTGGATAACACACCGCCGTTGCCAAAGGGACCGGTGATTGCGATTGTTCTTATGGCAGTGTCATTGTTTGCATTTGTCATGATTGTGACAAATCTTTTGGGGTATCAGGCAAACTTAAGTCAGGCAAAGGAAAAATATGAGCAGGGTTCTTATGTGGAAGCATACAGTAAGCTGCAGGGGCTTTCGATCAAGGAGCGCGATGAAAAGCTTTATCATCAGCTGGCAACTCTTGCTGCTGTCTCGGAAAAGTATCAGGCATATCTCGTATTTGATAATTACGGTTCAAAAATTGATGCACTTGATGCACTGGTATGTGCATATGGGCGTTATGACCTGAACCAGAAAAATGCCAAAGAGTATGGCTGTGAAGATCAGCTGGAGAAGATCGGAGGAAAGATTATCAAAGCACTGCTGAAAGATTATGATATGACAGGGGATGAGGCACTAGATATCTACCAGACCAGAAAGCGGGATGATTATACGGTAAAACTGCATCAGAAGCTGAAAGAACTTGGGCTGGGATAGAAAAATAGCAGAAAGTAAGGCAGGAGACTGTTAATTTAGGAGTAAGACCTATATGATTGCAATAATAGACTACAACGCTGGAAATTTAAAAAGCGTGGAAAAAGCATTGCATTTTCTCGGAGAAGACTGTGTGATCACACGTAATTTTCACGAGATTAAGACCGCAGACAAAGTGATTCTTCCGGGAGTCGGTGCATTTGGCGATGCGATGGAACAATTGAAAAAATACGAGCTGGACAAGGTGATTCATCAGGTGACAGCGGAAAATAAGCCATTTCTTGGCATCTGTCTGGGATTGCAGCTTCTTTTTGAGGGAAGCGATGAGAGTCAGGGTGTAGAGGGACTCCATGTGCTGGACGGACAGATTCTGCGGATTCCGGATCAGTCGGGACTTAAGATTCCGCACATCGGGTGGAATTCTCTGCATTTACAGAATGATGGAAGACTTTTTGCTGGGCTGGAGGAAAATCCATATGTATATTTTGTACATTCCTATTATCTGAAAGCAGCGGATGAACAGATTGTGAAAGCAACCACACAGTACAGTACGACAATTCATGCATCGGTAGAATCCGGAAATACATTTGCATGTCAGTTCCATCCGGAAAAGAGCGGTACGGTTGGACTTTCGATTTTGAAAAATTTTGCAAAGCTGCAGGGAGGAAATGCATAGTGTTTACGAAGAGAATTATTCCTTGTCTGGATGTGAATGACGGACGCGTGGTAAAAGGCATTAACTTTGTGAATTTAAGAGATGCCGGAGATCCGGTAGAGGTCGCAGCAGCTTACGACAAGGCGGGCGCAGATGAAGTAGTCTTTCTGGATATTACCGCATCTTCCGATCACCGTGCAACGGTGGTAGACATGGTGCGTAAGGTTGCAGAGAAGGTGTTTATCCCGTTTACGGTAGGCGGTGGTATCCGTACGGTGGAGGATTTTAAGGTACTGCTTCGGGAAGGTGCCGACAAGATTTCCATTAATTCTTCTGCAATCAATACACCGGAGCTGATTGGAAATGCAGCGGACAAGTTTGGCAGCCAGTGTGTGGTAGTCGCCATTGATGCCAGACGAAGAGAGGATGGAAGCGGCTGGAATGTTTACAAAAACGGCGGTCGTATTGATACCGGGCTTGACGCTGTAGAATGGGCAATGAAAGCTAACAGACTTGGTGCGGGAGAAATTCTTCTGACCAGCATGGACTGCGATGGAACAAAGGCAGGGTATGATATTGAACTGACCAGACAGATTGCAGACAATGTTTCCATTCCAGTGATTGCATCCGGTGGTGCGGGCACAAAAGAACATTTTTATGAGGCCCTGACAGAGGGACATGCAGATGCAGCACTGGCAGCGTCCCTGTTTCATTATAAGGAGCTGGAGATCATGGATCTGAAAAACTATCTGGCAGACCGCGGTGTCTCCGTGCGTAGATAGGAGTGGATGAAATTATGGCAATGATAACAAACGACTGGCTTCCGGCAGTCCGTGAGGAATTCGCCAAACCATATTACCGGCAGCTGTATCAGTTTGTGAAAGAAGAGTACAGCCGCACGGTTGTGTATCCGCCGGCAGAGGATATTTTTAATGCACTGCATTTTACACCGCTTAGTGAGGTAAAAGTACTGATTCTGGGACAGGATCCGTATCACAATGAACATCAGGCACATGGTCTTTCATTTTCTGTCCTTCCGGATCAGAAAGAAATTCCGCCGTCTCTGCAAAATATTTATAAAGAACTGCAGGATGATCTGGGGTGTAAAATTCCAAACAACGGCTATCTGAAAAAATGGGCAGATCAGGGTGTACTGCTTTTGAATACCGTGCTTACGGTGCGGGCGCATCAGGCAAATTCGCATCAGGGAAGAGGATGGGAGCAGTTTACGGATGCGATCATTCAGGCAGTGAATGCGCAGGATCGTCCGATTGTGTATATGTTGTGGGGACGTCCGGCGCAGAGCAAAATACCGATGCTTACAAATCCAAGGAACCTGATCTTAAAGGCACCACATCCGAGTCCGCTTTCCGCATATCGCGGGTTCTTTGGATGCAGACATTTCAGTCAGGCAAATCAGTTTCTAAAAGAGCATGGAATCGAGCCAATTGACTGGCAGATAGAAGACATATAAGAAATTTCTTAAATAAAAAGAGGAGTGCCCCATTGTCCAATGGACAATGGGGCGAATTATGAAAAAATAACAAGTTAGTAACTTTGCTTTCTTTTATGTTCTTATAATAGCATCTGATTGTGAATAAAATATGAACAAAACGAAAAGAAATTGTTATCTTTTCGTAATTATAACCAAAATACGGAAAAATACCACAAAAGTATTGTAAAAACAGTGAAAAAGCGATAGGATAAAAGAAAGAATTGTGTGAAAGAGGTGATACTATGAGAGGAATTTCGATGTATGATTCATCGTCAGTAAGTACTTTATTTTCCAGTCTGGGTTCTTCGAAAAGCACAGGAAGCGGCATGTTTGGAATCAATTTAAGTGAGTATGCAAGTATTCGCAGTGGTTCTTATGGCAAATTAATGCGCTCTTATTTTTCAATGGATTCCACGAAGAGCACCTCGAAGTCGGATGACAGCACCAAAAATACGATCGAGGATCTGGCCACGACCACATCGACGTCAAAAGACAGTACCAAGACGCTGGCTGCGATTGAGTCCGATGCCAAGGAACTGACAGACTCTGCCAAGGCATTGTATACCCGCAGTAACAACAAGGTGTTTACAAAGGATTCCGGGGGCAGCTACGATACGGACAAGATCTACAAAGCAGTAAAGAGTTTTGCGGATGATTACAACTCCATGCTGGATACAGCCGGCAAGTCATCGACGAACCGCATTTCCCAGTCGGTAAGTTCTATGAAAAATGAGACTTCTTACAATGAGAAAGCCTTAAAGGAAATAGGAATTACGGTTGATGAAAAGACCGGCAAGCTGTCGGTGGATGAGACAACGTTTAAGAGTGCGGACACAGAGAAAATAAAGAACCTGTTCAATGGAACCGGTTCCTACGCATACAGTGTGGCAACAAAGGCAGCCATGACAGAGTCCTATGCAAAGTCAGAAGCCGCAAAATGCAATACATATACGAAGAATGGCACGTATAATTACAATTATAACAGCGGAAATATTTTTATGGATATGTTTTAAAATAGTTGAAAATGAGTTTTCAAAATGCAGGAAACCCTCTTTGCTGGACAGACCAGCAGAGAGGGTTTCCTGTTTTTACCAAACAGACAGAGGGTAACAGATTAATCATCTGCCTCCTCATCTGCAGTTGCATTGTATACCTGACGTTTTCTTGCCATAACATCACTTTCGAGATATTCGTCATAAGTAGAAACCTTGTCTACCATGCTTCCATCTGGAAGAAACTCGATGATGCGGTTCGCAGTTGTCTGTACGACCTGATGGTCACGGCAGGCAAACAGGATGACACCGGGGAATTTGATCATACCATTATTCAATGCGGTGATGGATTCCATATCCAGGTGGTCTGTCGGTTCATCAAAGATCAGAACGTTGCTTCCCATGATCATCATGCGGGAGAGAAGGACACGGACTTTTTCTCCACCGGAGAGGACACGCATCTTTTTTACACCATCTTCACCGGCAAAAAGCATACGGCCGAGGAAACCGCGGACATAAGTTGCGTCTTTGATCTCGGAGTACTGGGTCAGCCAGTCAACGATCAGCTCATCGGAATCAAAGATGGCGGTATTATCTTTCGGGAAATAAGACTGGCTTGTTGTAACACCCCATTTGTAAGATCCTTCATCCGGTTCCATTTCCCCGGCGAGAATTTTAAACAATGTTGTCTTTGCAAGCTCATTTCCACCGACAAAGGCGATTTTGTCATCGTGTCCGACAATAAAGGAAATGTTGTCAAGAACTTTCACACCGTCAATGGTTTTACTGATTCCGTCTACGGTCAGAACTTCATTTCCGATTTCACGGTTTGGACGGAAATCAATGTACGGATATTTACGGCTGGAAGGACGGATGTCATCCAGCTGGATTTTTTCAAGGGCACGCTTACGGGAAGTTGCCTGCTTGGATTTGGAAGCATTTGCGGAGAAGCGGGAGATGAACTCCTGCAGCTCTTTGATTTTTTCTTCCTTCTTCTTGTTGGCTTCTTTCATCTGACGGACAAGAAGCTGGCTGGATTCATACCAGAAATCGTAGTTTCCGGCATACAGCTGGATTTTGCCGTAATCCATGTCTGCAATGTTGGTGCAGACTTTGTTTAAGAAATAACGGTCATGGGATACCACGATAACCGTGTTTTCAAAGTTGATCAGAAATTCTTCTAACCATGCGATGGCATCAAGATCCAGGTGGTTGGTCGGCTCATCGAGAAGAAGAATGTCCGGGTTGCCAAACAGTGCCTGCGCAAGAAGTACTTTGACTTTTGCGGCACCCGGCAGGTCTGCCATCTGTGTGTAGTGATCCTCGGTCGGAATTCCAAGACCGTTTAACAGGGTGGCAGCATCGGATTCGGCATTCCAGCCGTCCATGTCTGCAAATTCTGCTTCAAGTTCACTGGCGCGGATACCATCCTCATCGGAAAAATCTTCTTTCATGTAGATGGCATCTTTTTCTTTCATGATGTCATACAGACGTTTATTTCCCATGATAACCGTGTCGAGTACGGTATACTCATCATACTTGAAGTGGTCCTGCTGCAGGAAAGACAGACGCTGTCCCGGTGTGATGACAATGTCACCGCTGGTTGGCTCTAACTGCCCGGATAAAATTTTTAAAAAGGTAGATTTGCCGGCACCGTTTGCACCGATCAAACCGTAACAGTTCCCCTCGGTAAACTTTACGTTTACGTCTTCGAAAAGGGCTTTTTTGCCTAATCTTAAAGTAATGTTATTTGCACTAATCATACGAAAACCTCATTGCTTTACTTAATTTGTCTATGATAAAATCACAAATTCTATTATAAACATGACATGGGAAATATTTCAAGAAGAAAAACGCTTTCTTGTTGGAAATGTATAGAAATAATGATATAATGGAGAAAGAATTGAACGAAATTGGGGCAAAGCTATGGATTATAGGGAATTTATACAGTTGGATCTGCCTGTCGCAGTTGCAATTGTCAGTTGTGGGGCAGACTGGAGAGTGGAAGAGGCAAACGCAGAGTTTACGGATGTACTTGGATACACGGAAAAGGAACTGCGGGAAACCAGGCCACAAAAAATGGTATGTGACGAAGATTATGCAAATCTGGTCAGTGTATTGGAAAATGTTGTCCGGACACATGACAACGGAAAAATGCAGCTTCGTATCGTACGCCCCGATGGGAAAACCCGGTGGGTGGAGATGCGGTGCAGTGTTCTGGCACATTACGATGTAAAACCATATGTGGTTTTATTTTTATGGGATATTGATGAGGAAAAAAGACGGGAAGAACATCAGAAACTGTTGAACCAGAAATATGAGCTGATGGAACAGCTGTCTTTGGAATATCCGTTTGATCTGGATGTGGAAAATTGGACGATGCTGCGCTCGTACCGGCTGATGGAACTGAGGGGACAATACGATTATTCCGAACAATATTTTCCGGTGGATGAAGAAGTTCTGACACTCTGTCCACCGGATCAGGAGCTTTTTCTGAAGGCTATGAAAGAAGCTGCCACAGAGGAAAAAACCGGAAGTATGGATACAAGGTTTAATATCCATACGGAAAATGAGACACCGAAATATCTCTGGTTTAGAACTTATTACAAGAGCATTGCAGACCATAATGGACGGATCACCCGGATTATCGGAAGAAGTTTTAATATTGATGAAGATAAGAATCTTCAGGAAGAAGTGCGGAGAGATCCGCTGACGAAACTGCTCAACAAGCTGGAAATCCAAAGGGAGACCGATGCATTTCTGGAAGGAGCAGAAGACGGAACCCATGTATTGTTTCTGATTGATATTGATAATTTTAAAGGTGTCAATGATAATTTCGGGCATACATTCGGTGATACCGTAATCGTAGATGTTGCAAATATTATCAAATCTTTTTTCCGCAACAATGATCTGACCGGAAGGGTCGGTGGGGATGAATTCCTTGTGCTGATGAAGAACACAACACTCGAGAAGGCAAAGGAACGTGCCGGAAATCTTGGAGAAGCACTCTGCAAAGTTTATACGGGGGGCTCCATTCACTACAGGATCTCGGCAAGTATTGGTCTGGCCGCCTGTAACGGTGGGGATGGAAATACATACAGTTCCCTGTTTGAAAAAGCAGATCATGCCATGTACCGTACCAAGCAGGGGGGCAAAAATGGATATGAGATTGCCGGTGCAAAAGATGTGGGAATGATCAGAAACGGAATCAAAAACATTGAGCGGCGGGAAAACATGGGCGCAGAAGACCGTGAATTCCTTGCATTTTCCATCAGTCTTATGGCGCACGCCAAAAATATAGACGGGTCGCTGAATATGCTTTTAAACAGGATTACGGAAAGATACCAGCTGGATCTTGTTATGGTATTTGAGGATAACACCGAAAATGACGGAATGGTCATGACCAATTATTTTGGAAATAATTACTCTTTTTATGGGAAAAGTGCGTTTCCAAAGAAAAGTCCTTCACTAAAGGAACTACAGCCAGGGGAGTATATGATAGTTAAAAATTCGCGGAGCAATTTTGCAATGGGGATGGGAAATTATCTTAAGTCAACGGATACATACAACGAAAACGCTCCGTTTTCTGCTGTGGTTGGAAAATTTGAATATGTTGGGGGCTGTACAGGGGAAGTAATTTATGTGTCACTGGACGAAGAACGGCAGTGGCAGCCGGGAGAGTTGGAAATTTTTCAGGAACTGACCCGTATGATGGCTATTTTTGTGTCCCTGCGCTATCGGGTTACGGAAAGCCGGGAACAGATCAGTTCCATCCAGAAAAAAGATCCGCTGACAGGGCTGTACAATCAGGAGGCATTCCGTGAAGCGGTGGTTGAAATTCTGGCACATTCCAAGCCGGATGAAGTATATGCCATTGAGTATATGGATATCAATAATTTTGGATATATCAATGAAAATTATGGCTATAAAGTAGGGGACAGTGTCCTTAAAATGTTTGCACAGGATATCCTTGTGCAGGAGTATTTCCGTGCAGGCTGCCGTTTGTATTCGGATTTTTTTCTGCTTCTGATTGCAGATGAAAGTCAGGAAAAAATGATCGATCATCTGCACAGCAGAAATAAAAGATTTACCAATATGCAGAATCACAGGTATCCAAACAGTGGAATGGGGGTATCGGCAGGGGTATATATTCTGGAAGACAATAAAATGGACATCGAGTTTGCAATCGAAAATGCCAATCTTGCATGGAAAAATGCAAAAAATACCGGGAAGAGGGACATTACCCTGTATAATCCTTCCCTGCGTATCCAGCGTACCGAGGAGCAAAAAATAGTCGGGGAATTTTATGAGGCATTATACCGGGATGATTTCCAGATGTATCTGCAGCCAAAGTTTATTTTAGGTGACCGGAGTGTTTATGGGGCAGAAGCACTGGCACGATGGAAACGTCCGGATGGAAAGATTCTTCCGCCGGGAATGTTTATTGATTCTCTCGAAAAAATAGGATATATCACAGAGCTTGATTTTTATATTTATGAGGAAGTGTTAAAAACTCTCGAAAAATGGGACAAGCAGCACCGGAGAAAAATTGTGATTTCAACCAATTTTTCCGGGCGTCATTTTGAGTCGGACGGAGAGGAATTTTTAAACCGTATCCAGCATGTGCTTTCCAAATACAGTGTCCGTCCGGAGTATATAGAAATTGAGGTGACAGAGGGCGTACTTGTAAAAAATGTAGCAGTCCTTGAAAAGTGTATGAACCGGCTGCACGAGATTGGATTCCGTGTGGCAATTGATGATTTCGGAACAGGATATTCTTCACTTTCCGTACTTGCAGACATGCCTGCAGACGTCATAAAAATTGACAAAAGTTTTATTAATAAAGGCATGACGGAACAAAAGAAAAAACTTCTTTACGAAATCGGCCGTATGGTAAAGATTTTACATAAAGATATTATTATAGAGGGGGTGGAAACGGAGGAACAGGAGCAGTTCCTCAAAGAAGGTGGATTCACCTGCGGACAGGGATATTTATGCAATTGTCCGGTTCCGATTGGCGACTTTGAAAAGATGTATTTGTAAAAAAACAAGAAATGCTGTCGCTATCGCTTGATTTTTGGGTGCATTCATCCTATATTATTTAGTTAGAAGACATTCTGATTCAATGTTTTTTATGTTTGAACTTTAATTAAAAATAGGAGGACTAATTCATGAAACGTTCAATGAAAACCATGGATGGAAACCATGCAGCAGCACACGCTTCTTATGCGTTTACTGATGTTGCAGCAATCTATCCTATTACTCCTTCATCTGTTATGGCTGAGGCTACAGATGAGTGGGCAACCGCTGGTCGTAAGAACATTTTCGGACAGACCGTTCAGGTTACAGAAATGCAGTCTGAGGCTGGTGCAGCCGGTACTGTACACGGATCTCTTGCAGCTGGTGCATTAACAACTACTTACACAGCATCCCAGGGTCTGTTACTTATGATCCCGAACCTGTACAAAGTAGCTGGTGAGAGACTTCCGGGCGTATTCAACGTATCCGCTCGTTGTGTTGCTACACATGCACTGAACATCTTCGGTGATCACTCTGATGTATATGCTTGCCGTCAGACAGGTGTTGCAATGCTTTGTGAGTCATCCGTACAGGAAGTTATGGACTTAACTCCGGTTGCTCATTGCGCAGCAATCAAGGGAAGAATTCCATTCATCAACTTCTTCGATGGATTCCGTACATCTCACGAAATTCAGAAGATCGAGACATGGGATTATGAAGATCTGAAAGATATGGTAGATATGGATGCAGTTGATGCTTTCCGTAAGAATGCATTAAATCCAAATCATCCGGTAGAAATGGGATCTGCACAGAACCCTGACATCTTCTTCCAGTCAAGAGAAGCTTGCAACTCTACATACGACGAGCTGCCTGCAATCGTACAGGAATATATGGACAAGGTAAATGCCAAGATCGGCACAGACTACAAGCTGTTCAACTACTACGGAGCTGCTGATGCTGACCGTGTCATCATTGCTATGGGTTCTGTATGTGAGACCATCGATGAGACCATCGATTACTTAATGGCAAAGGGCGAGAAGGTCGGTGTTGTTAAGGTTCGTCTTTACAGACCATTCGTAAAGGAAGCTTTAATCGAGGCTATTCCGGATACTGTTAAGAGAATTGCAGTATTAGACAGAACAAAAGAGCCAGGTTCTCTTGGTGAGCCATTATACTTAGATGTAGTTGCTGCATTAAAGGGATCTAAGTTCGATCAGGTTACAATTACAAGCGGACGTTATGGATTAGGATCTAAGGATACTACTCCTGGACAGATCATCGCTGTATACAACAACACAGAGAAAGAGAGATTTACCATCGGTATCATCGATGATGTTACAAATCTTTCCCTAGAAGTTAAGGAAAATCCTGTTACTACTCCAGAAGGAACTACAAACTGTAAGTTCTGGGGTCTTGGTGCAGATGGTACAGTAGGTGCCAACAAGAACTCCATCAAGATCATTGGTGACAACACAGATATGTACGCTCAGGCATACTTTGATTATGACTCCAAGAAGTCCGGTGGTGTTACAATTTCCCACTTACGTTTTGGACATTCTCCAATCCGTTCCACATACCTGATCTCTCAGGCAAACTTCGTAGCATGTCACTGTACAGCATACATCTACAAGTACAACATGGTTCAGGATCTGGTACCGGGCGGTACATTCCTGTTCAATACACAGTGGACAGTTGATGAACTGGATGAGAAGTTACCGGGTCAGGTAAAGAGATACATCGCAGAGAACAACATCAACTTCTACATCATCGACGGTGTAAAGATCGGTAAAGAGATCGGTCTTGGAAACCGTATCAACACTGTACTTCAGTCAGCATTCTTCTCTCTGACAAAGCTGATTCCGGAAGAGGAAGTTATCAAGCTTATGAAGGACGCAGCTACAAGATCTTATGCTAAGAAGGGTGACGATGTCGTTAAGATGAACCACGACGCAATCGATGCCGGTGCTACAGCATACGTTAAGGTAGATGTTCCAGAGAGCTGGAAGAACTGCACAGATGATGATTACTCTGTAGAAGTTAAGGGAGACAACAAGGAAGTTGTTGACTTCGTTAAGGATATTCAGCAGAAAGTCAACGGACAGCAGGGTAACAAAATTCCTGTATCTGTTGTTAAGAAATACGAGACAGGCTGGACTCCATCCGGTACAGCAGCATACGAGAAGCGTGGTGTTGCAACAGACGTTCCTGTATGGGATGCTACCAAGTGTATCGAGTGTAACCAGTGTTCTTATGTATGTCCTCATGCAGCAATCCGTCCAGTCGCTATGACAGAGGCTGAGGCAGCTAAGGCTCCGGAAGGAATGCAGATGAAGGATCTCAACCAGATGCCAGGTTACAAGTTCGCAATCGTTGTTTCCGCATTCGACTGTACAGGATGTGGTTCTTGTGTAAACGTATGTCCTGATAAGGTACAGGCTATCACAATGACCGGATTCGAGGCACATGAGGATGAGCAGAAGTACTTCGATTACGCAGTATCTCTTGAGGATAAGGAAGATGTTATCGAGAAATTCAAACTTAACTCTGTTAAGGGATCTCAGTTCCGTCAGCCATTACTTGAGTTCTCCGGAGCTTGTGGTGGATGTGGTGAGACACCTTACGCTAAGTTAATTACCCAGTTATTCGGTGACAGAATGTACATTGCAAATGCAACTGGATGTTCTTCTATCTGGGCAAACTCTTCACCTTCTACACCTTATACAACAAACAAGAAGGGTCATGGTCCTGCATGGTCTAACTCACTGTTCGAAGATGCAGCAGAGTTTGGTTATGGTATGTTACTTGCTCAGAGAGCAATCCGTGACAGATTAAAGAACGAGCTGGATGAGATCGCAGCTAATACAGATAAGGCTGATGTTAAGGATGCCATCAAGGAGTGGAATGATACATTCGCTTCCGGTATCGAGAACGGACCAGCTACAGAGAAGTTAGTAGCAGCATTAGAGGCTTGCGGATGCGATGCTTCCAAGAATGTATTAAAAGAGAAAGATTTCCTCGCTAAGAAGTCTCAGTGGATCTTCGGTGGTGATGGATGGGCATACGACATCGGATTCGGTGGTGTAGACCATGTATTAGCATCCGGTAAGGATATCAACGTAATGGTATTCGATACTGAGGTTTACTCAAATACAGGTGGACAGTCTTCTAAGTCTACTCCTACAGGTGCGATCGCACAGTTCGCTGCCGGTGGTAAAGAGACAAAGAAGAAGGATCTTGCCGGTATCGCAATGAGCTATGGTTATGTATATGTAGCACACATCTCTATGGGTGCTGATATGAATCAGTGTGTTAAGGCTCTTGCAGAGGCAGAGGCTTATCCGGGACCATCACTGATCATTGCTTACGCTCCATGTATCAACCATGGTATCAAGAAGGGTATGAGCAAGGCTCAGACCGAGGAGAAGTTAGCTGTTGAGTCCGGATACTGGTTCAACTTCCGTTACAACCCAACACTTGCTGCAGAAGGCAAAGATGCATTCTCATTAGACAGCAAGGAGCCTACAGGCGATTATCAGGCATTCTTAAAGGGTGAGAACCGTTATGCATCTCTTGCTAAGTTCAACCCGGAGAGAGCTGCTGAGTTATTTGCAAAGGCTGAGAAGAACTCTAAGGATGAGTATGACCACTTAAAGAAGTTAGTAACTCTTTACGCTGGTAAATAATTGATCCGGAAACAGAGGAATACAGATAAACCGCAGGGACGAATGTCCCTGCGGTTTTTAATTTCAGGCATAAAAAAATCTATGCCGTACATACTATCTCCAGAAACCATTTCTGCAAAAATGCATATGGTAAAAGGGGAGGAAGAGGCATGTTGGAAAATAGTTATCCGATCCGCACGGATCTGGCACTCGAATCACAGGAGCGGCTGCAGGAAGACCAGGCAGATATGCGCGGCATCCGTGTTCTGGAAGAACGGCGGGAAAATGGAGTGATTGTCAGTACCGTGATGATCGAGACCGAGAATGCATCCGTTGCGATGGGAAGGCCAAAGGGGACGTACATTACGATCGAGGCGCCGGAGATGATCGAGGAAGATGCCGGATACCACAGGGATATTTCTTTGGAGCTGGCAAAGATCATGCGGAATCTTCTGCCGGGAAAAGAGATTGAAAAAAATTTAAAAAAGGGGCTGGAAGTCGCGGCACTGGTTGTCGGACTGGGCAACCGGGAAGTGACGCCCGATGCGCTGGGACCGAGAGTGGTGGATAATTTATTTATCACCCGCCACATCCTGAATGAATTCGGAAAGTACGCATTCCAGAGAGAAGATGTGGGAAAAGTCAGCGGAATCGTGCCGGGGGTTATGGCGCAGACCGGTATGGAATGTGTGGAGATCTTAAAGGGTGTGGTAAAAGAGACGAAACCGGATTTTCTGATCACGGTCGATGCGCTGGCGGCAAGAAGCATCCGGCGGCTGGGACGGACGATCCAGCTGACGGATACGGGAATCACGCCGGGAAGCGGAATCGGCAATCATCGCAATGCCATCAACCGCAAAAGTGTGGGCGTTCCCGTGATTTCTCTCGGTGTGCCGACGGTCGTGGATGCGGCAACGATTGTCTCGGATGCCATGACGGAATTTATTTCCGCATTATCGCTTTCGGATCTGCAGAAGCTGGATGAGAGGGAGCGGCAGGAACTGGCAAGGGAACTGCTCTCGCCACAGCTGAATGGTCTTTTTGTCACACCGAAAAACATTGATGACTCGATCAAAAATTTAAGTTTTCTGATTTCGGAGGGACTCAATATTGCGCTTCTGGGAGATAAAGAGGAATAGGGACAAAAGAAAAGGCATATAATTCTCTCAAGGTGGTGATAGGGTGAGGAGACGATTGCTTCTTTTTCTGGTGACGATAGATTTTGTGCTGGTCTGCGCTTTTGCGTATTGCTGGGGTGGCGGACTGGTGCAGTTTCTGGGGCAGAATCTGTCCCTGAAATTTTATAACGGAGTGCTTAATCTTTATGTGCCGGGGGTACTGGGGGCGCAGGAGGAAGGAATTCCGAATATATACCGGGATGTGACGGCTTCCATGTATCCGGCAATTGCACAAAACGAGCAGAGGCTGTGGTATGAATCACAGGAGGAAAACCTGGCGTATTATGAGAATCAGGCAGCAGAGGAAAACGAACAGGCAAAGCAGATCATTGCGGAAAATGAAAAGGCGGTAACGGAACAGCCAGTGCAGCAGGAAAGTCAGAATGTGGACGAGACTCCGACACAAAAAGAGTCCAAAAAGCCGGAGAAAAAAACAGAAACTTCCGGGAAAAAAGTTTCTGTCAACCGCAAAAAACTGCAGGATTTTGATTATCTGAGACAGACCTTTTATCAGGTTGATAATACAACGACCATCGGGAAAAATCAGCTGGACGTGGATAAGCTGATGAAACCGGATCTAAGGATTGACCAGTCGGTGGACGGCCCGCAGATTTTAATTTATCATACCCATTCCCAGGAACGGTATGCCGATTCAAAAGATGAAAAAACGGGTGTTGTCGGAGTGGGAGATTATCTGACGGAATTGTTGGAAGAGGAAGGATTTCAAGTCATGCATCATAAAGGAGAATACGATGTGGGCGACCGGGATCATGCATATTCCAAGGCAGCCCCGTCGATTCAGAAAATCATAAATGATAATCCATCGATTCAGGTAGTGATCGATTTACATAGAGACGGCGTGGGAGAAAACACGCGTCTGGTGACAACGCAAAACGGAAAAAAGATGGCAAAGATCATGTTTTTTAACGGACTGAGCAGAACAACGGCTTCCGGGGATATTCCGTATTTAAAAAATCCGTATATTTCCGATAATCTGGCGTTTTCGTTTCAGATGCAGCTTGCCGCTGCGGAATATTATCCGGATTTTACAAGGCGAATTTATCTAAAAGGGTACCGCTTTAATATGCATTTTTGCCCGAAGAGTATGCTGGTGGAAGTGGGCGCACAGACGAATACGTTTGAGGAAGCAAAAAATGCGATGGAACCACTTGCAGATCTGTTTGCAAAAGTGTTGAAATAACGGCTGTAAATGTTACAATGTACTTATATTGAGGAGGGCATTTTTTATGGTTGATTATACAGAAGGTTCAGGCAGACAGTATCACACAGGCGTGGGACCGCAGGACATAGGTAAGTATGTGATCCTGCCGGGAGATCCCAAACGATGTGCAAAGATTGCGGAATTTTTAACGGATGCAAAACAGGTGGCAGATAACCGGGAATTTACGACTTACACCGGAACGTTAGATGGCGTCAGGGTGAGTGTGACTTCCACCGGAATCGGCGGACCGTCGGCTGCAATTGCCATCGAGGAGCTTTCCAAATGCGGTGCACACACGTTTTTGCGTGTAGGCACCTGCGGCGGAATGCAGGAAAATATACTTGGCGGAGATCTGGTGATTGCAGACGGAGCGATCCGGATGGAGGGGACAAGCCGGGAGTATGCACCGGTCGAATATCCGGCTGTCCCGGATTTTACAGTGACTACTGCACTGGTACAGGCAGCAAAAAAACGCGGGATACGTCATCATGTCGGCGTTGTACAGAGCAAGGATTCCTTTTTCGGACAGCATGAGCCGCAGGTTATGCCGGTAAGTTATGAGCTCACGCAGAAATGGCAGGCATGGCTTAGGATGGGATGTCTGGCATCGGAGATGGAATCGGCGGCGCTTTTTATTGCCGGAAGTTTTTTGCATGTGCGTGTGGGCGCCTGCTTTCTTGTCCTTGCCAATCAGGAGCGGGAAAAAAGGGGGCTGCCGAACGTGCAGGTGCATGATACAACGCAGGCAATCGCTACAACTGTGGATGCCATCCGGTTGCTGATACAGGAGGATAAAGATGCAGACAGATTATAAAGAACTGATCCGGAGTGCGTTTCAGGCGAGAAAGCGGGCGTATACACCGTATTCCCGTTTTCAGGTGGGTGCGGCTCTTCTGGCCAAAAACGGAACTGTGTATCAGGGATGCAATATAGAAAATGCTTCCTATCCTGCAACAAACTGTGCCGAACGTACGGCATTTTACAAGGCGGTCAGTGAGGGTGTGCGGGAATTTCAGGCGATTGCAATCGTTGGTGGAAGTGTTTTGTACCCAAAAACGGCAGAGGAAAACCAATGTACGGATCTTTGCAGTCCGTGTGGAATCTGCAGACAGGTGATGCGGGAATTCTGTCCGGGAGATTTTGAGATTGTACTTGCAAGGTCCCAGGAGGACTATGAAGTACACACGCTGGAGGAACTGCTGCCTCTTAGTTTTGGACCGGAAAATCTTAAGAAACAGGGAGGGGAGTAAATCATGGACAGACGATTGAAACGTGTTTTTGTAATAGTACTCGATTCGATGGGAATGGGAGCGATGGCAGATGCCGCACGCTTCGGAGATGAAGGTGCCGATACATTAGGGCATATTTCACAGACCGTGGAACATTTTTATATTCCAAACCTGGCATCTTTAGGGCTGGCAAACCTGAAATCCTTAAAACAGGTACAGCCGCAGGAACATCCACTTGGATATTATGCGGCACTGAATGAAAAAAGCAACGGAAAAGACACCATGACCGGACACTGGGAGATGATGGGGATTGAAACAAAAAAGCCTTTCATCACCTTTACGGAACATGGATTTCCGCCGGAGCTGATCGCAGAACTGGAAAAAAGATGCGGCAGAAAAATTATAGGAAACCGGGCGGAAAGCGGAACAAAGATTTTAGAGGAACTCGGCGAGCAGGAAATCAGGGAAGGAAAGCTGATCGTGTACACATCGGCAGATTCGGTTCTGCAGATCTGCGGGAACGAGGAGACGATGGGATTAGAGACCCTGTATCATTACTGTGAGATTGCCAGGGAACTGACGATGCGTGATGAGTGGAGGGTGGGACGCGTGATCGCCCGCCCGTATGTGGGAAAGAAAAAAGGCGAGTTTGTCAGAACTAGCAACCGCAGGGATTATGCGTTGAAACCGACCGGGCCAACAGCATTAAATGCGCTTCAGGAAGCCGGATATGACGTGCTGGCAGTCGGAAAGATCCATGATATTTTTGACGGATACGGAATTACAAAAAGTCTGCATTCGACCAGCAGTGTCCATGGGATGGATCAGACCATTGCGCTGGCCCAATCCGATTTCTGCGGTTTGTGCTTTACCAATCTGGTCGATTTTGATGCGCTGTGGGGACACCGGAGAAATCCGATCGGATATGGAGAGGAAATCGAGCGGTTTGACAAAAAGCTCGGAGAACTTCTGCCACTGCTTAAAAAAGAAGATCTGCTGATGATCACGGCGGACCATGGGAACGATCCAACGTATAAGGGCACGGATCACACAAGAGAGCAGGTGCCGCTGCTTTTGTATTCGCCATCCGATCAGGGAAGCGGGCCGCTCCCGACACAGGATACATTTGCGGTGATCGGGGCAACCATTGCGGATAATTTTGGAGTGCAGATGCCGGCAAATACGATCGGCACATCACTTCTTCCGTTGTTATAGTTTGCAAAAGAGAGGGAAAAGCCGATGATGAATCGATTTATTGCACACAATATGCCAAAAATAGAGCTGCACTGTCATCTGGACGGTTCGGTGAGCCTGCCCCTGATCCAGAAACTGATACAGCAGGAGGGGAAAGAGCCGCTGGGGCTGGAAGAACTGCGGGAAAAACTGGTGGCACCGATGGACTGCAGTTCACTGGCAGAGTATCTGGAGAAGTTTGAACTGCCGCTTGGCTGCCTGCAGACGAAGGAGGGACTTTCGGCAGCAGCACAGGATCTGGCACTTTCTGCAGCAAAAGAACAGGTCAAGTATCTGGAAGTGCGTTTTGCACCTGCATTTTCCATGGAGCAGGGGCTTTCGGTTCGGGAAATCTTAGAGAGCGTCCGGGATGGCCTGAAAAAAGCAGAAGAAAAAGCGGACATCCTGACCGGAATGATTGTCTGCACCATGCGCAATCTGGAAACCGAAAAAAATATTGCCATGTTAAAAGAAGCGCGGGAATTTCTCGGAAACGGTGTTGTTGCCTGTGATCTGGCAGGGGATGAAAAGGCGTACCCGACAGCAGCGTTTGCGGATGTATTTGCCACTGCAAAAAAATATGGCATGCCATATACCATCCATGCAGGAGAATGTGGAAGCAGGGAAGAAATCCGTACGGCCATTGAACTGGGAACATCGCGGATCGGTCACGGAATTGCCATGAGCGGGGACGAGGAATTAAAGAAGGAAGTTGCAGAGAAAAAGATCGGAGTGGAACTGTGTCCGACGAGTAATCTGCAGACAAAGGCGGTCACGGATTTTACAGACTATCCGTTCCGGGAATTTTACGATGCCGGAATTTTGCTTTCCATCAATACGGACAACCGTACCGTCAGCGATACCAGCTGTACGGATGAATATATGCGTCTGGCAGAAGCCGGGATGTTTCAAGAGCCGATGTGTGAGAAAATTTATATGGCTTCGCTGCATTCGGCATTTGCGGACGATGATACCAAACAGGTATTATGGAAAAAGTGGATGTCAATGTTTGATTTATAGACCTGTTTTCGGTATAATGTAACATTGCGTAGGTTCTATCAGCATCTGATGGACCGTACTTATCAAACGATAAATTATAGTAGAAAGAAAAAGAGGAATAAGATGTCAATCGATCAGAGCAAAATTCGTAATTTTTGTATTATTGCCCATATTGATCACGGTAAGTCTACACTTGCGGATCGAATCATAGAAAAAACAGGAACGCTGACCAGCCGTGAGATGCAGGCACAGGTTCTCGATAATATGGATCTGGAGCGTGAGAGGGGAATCACGATCAAATCCCAGGCAGTGCGCATCATTTATCAGGCAAAGGATGGAGAGGAATATATTTTTAACCTGATTGATACGCCGGGACACGTGGATTTTAATTATGAAGTATCCCGGAGTCTTGCAGCGTGTGATGGTGCCATCCTGGTTGTGGATGCCGCACAGGGTGTGGAAGCCCAGACACTTGCCAATGTCTATCTGGCACTGGATCATGATCTGGATGTGCTTCCGGTCATCAATAAGATTGATCTGCCGAGTGCACGCCCGGAAGAGGTCGCACAGGAAATCGAGGATGTGATCGGTATCGAGGCGATGGATGCCCCGCGTATTTCTGCAAAGACCGGACTGAATATTGAGGAAGTGCTTGAACAGATCGTGACAAAGATTCCGGCACCTGCCGGAGATCCGAAGGCACCGCTTAAGGCGTTGATCTTCGATGCGCTGTATGATTCCTATAAGGGTGTAATTGTTTTCTGCCGGATAAAGGAAGGTACCGTCAAAGTGGGAACCAAAATCAAAATGATGGCCACAGGAGCCGAGGATCTGGTGACAGAAGTGGGATATTTCGGTGCCGGGCAGTTTATTCCGTGTGACGAGCTTTCCGCAGGCATGGTTGGATATATCGCGGCGAGCATTAAAAATGTGCGCGATACACGTGTCGGAGACACTGTGACAGAGCTCGACCGCCCGTGTGCAGAACCGCTTCCGGGATATAAAAAGGTCAATCCGATGGTGTACTGCGGATTATATCCGGCAGACTCTGCCAAGTATCCGGATCTGCGGGATGCGCTTGAAAAACTGCAGGTCAATGATGCATCGTTACAGTATGAACCGGAGACGTCCCTTGCCCTGGGATTTGGATTCCGCTGCGGATTCCTTGGATTACTGCATCTTGAGATTATTCAGGAGCGTTTAGAGCGTGAGTTTAATCTGGATCTTGTGACTACGGCACCCGGTGTTATTTATAAGGTGCACAAGACCAACGGAGAAGTGTTTGACCTGACCAATCCGTCCAATCTGCCGGACCCTTCGGAGATTGAATATATGGAGGAACCGTTTGTATCGGCAGAGATCATGGTAACCAGCGAGTATGTCGGGGCAATTATGAAGCTTTGTCAGGAACGCCGCGGTATTTATATCAGCATGGATTATATTGAAGCAACCCGTGCCGTGATCAAATATGATATGCCACTGAATGAGATTATTTACGATTTCTTTGATGCATTAAAGTCGCGGTCCCGCGGATATGCCTCTTTTGATTATGAAATGAAAGGATATGTCCGTTCCGACCTTGTCAAACTGGATATTCTTATTAATAAGGAGATGGTGGACGCCTTATCCTTTATTGTATTCAAAGACAGTGCATACGACAGAGGCCGTAAAATGTGTGAGCGTCTGAAAGAAGAGATTCCGAGACATCTGTTTGAAATCCCGATTCAGGCAGCCGTAAACGGAAAAGTCATCGCTCGTGAAACGGTTAAGGCCATGCGCAAGGATGTCCTGGCAAAATGTTACGGCGGTGATATTTCCCGTAAGAAAAAGCTTCTGGAGAAACAGAAGGAAGGAAAGAAGAGAATGCGTCAGGTCGGCAGCGTAGAAGTGCCGCAGGAGGCATTCATGAGTGTATTGAAACTGGATGAAGACTGATTCTATGAATGAAAAGAAACTGGAATTATATATTCATATCCCTTTTTGCGTGAAAAAGTGTGATTACTGTGATTTCCTGTCCTTTCCGGCAGACAGCAATACACAGATCAGATATGTGCATGCCCTGCTGCAGGAAATCCGCTATTACGGAAATCTGCTTGGGGATTATCATGTCCCGACAATTTATATCGGAGGGGGCACGCCGAGCTGGCTGGAGGAAAATCTGATTTACACCGTGCTGCAGCAGGTTGCTTCGAGTTTTCATGTGGAGGCGGATGCGGAGATCAGCATCGAGTGCAATCCGGGAACGGTGACGGCAAAGAAACTGAATGTCTATCAGAGTGCGGGGATCAACCGCCTCTCGATCGGACTGCAGTCAACAAACAATGAGGAGCTGAAAGCACTTGGAAGAATTCACACGTATGATCAGTTTTTAAAAACGTATGAGCTGGCGAGAAATGCAGGGTTTGAAAATATCAATATTGATCTGATGAGCGGTCTGCCTTACCAGACGCTGGACAAATTTTTGGAATCCCTGCAGACGGTGATTCGGCTGAAACCGGAACATATTTCGGCATATTCCCTGATCATAGAAAAGGAAACCCCCTTTTATGAACGGTATAAGTTTGACGCAGTGAAGCAGGAAGCCGGACTTCATACGGAGATTCTTCCGGGAGAGGATGAGGTATACCGTATTTATAAGGCCACGCAGGATGTACTGAAACAGGCAGGATACCGTCAGTATGAAATTTCCAATTTTGCCCAGCCGGGGTATGCCTGCAGACATAACATCGGCTACTGGACCAGAGAAAATTATCTGGGGCTGGGGCTGGGGGCATCTTCCCTGGTGGAAAATGTCCGGTATACCAACACCCGGCAGCTGTATGCGTATGGAGAATTTTGTGACCACCTGCAGGAAAAGTCTCCGGCAGAGTTTTTAAAAGACGGGGAGCATGCCGTACCAGAGGATCTCTGGATTGGCAGCTGTGTACAGGAACAGGCACAGATTCTGACAAGAAAAGAGCAGATGGAGGAATTTATGTTTCTGGGGCTGCGGATGAATGAGGGAGTAACCAGAGCAGCGTTTGAGCAAAGCTTTGGGGTACCGATTGAGGCCGTATATCTGGAAACACTTCGCAAGCTGAAAGAACAGGGACTTTTGCAGATGGTTGCTGGCAGGATTGCACTGACCGACAAGGGGATGGATCTGGCCAACTACGTGATGGCGAAGTTTCTTTTATAAAATATAATTATAAAATAAAAATAAAATAGCATCAGGGTGTTGACAAAAAAACACCTTGGTGCTATTTTAATAGCAGAACGATATTAGCACTCTAAGTAAATGAGTGCTAACAAACCAAAAACAACCGGTGAAGGTTCAGGAACAGGAGACGGGAAAATGGCAGACGAGAATATGGAATTGGATGAAAGAAAAGTAAAAATTCTGGATGCAGTTATCCGTAATTATCTTGCAACCGGTGAACCTGTGGGATCACGAACCATTTCAAAATATACGGATCTGAATTTAAGTTCTGCAACCATCCGCAATGAGATGGCAGATCTTGAAGAACTTGGTTATATCGTGCAGCCACATACATCAGCAGGAAGAATTCCTTCAGACAAAGGCTATCGGTTTTATGTGGATCATCTGATGCAGGAAAAAGACCGGGAAGTCAAAGAAATGAAGGACTTCGTAATAGAAAAAACCCAGAAGATGGATGAGGTATTAAAAAAGGTTGCAAAGATGCTTGCAAACAACACCAATTATGCGACAATTGTTTCCGCACCGACTTACAGTGGAAACAAAGTAAAGTTTATGCAGCTGTCCAATGTAGATGAGAAACATATACTGGCAGTTATCGTAATGAACAGCAACATGGTAAAGAATCAGATGATCGACGTGGAAGAACCGCTCGACAACGAAACTTTACTGAAACTGAACATTCTGCTGAATACAGCATTGAATGGGCTGTCACTGCAGGAAATCAATCTGGGAACGATTTCCAAACTGAAAGAGCAGGCAGGCGTGCACAGTGAGATTGTTTCCCATGTGCTGGATGCACTGGGACAGACACTGAGTGAAAACGAGGATCTGCAGATCTACACAAGCGGTGCAACCAATATTTTGAAATATCCGGAACTTTCTGATTCAGAGAGTGCGGCAGGTCTTCTTTCCACATTTGAGGAAAAAGATGAGCTGGTAAATCTGGTAACGGAATCCCTTTCTGAGGGGGAGAGCAAAGGAAATGAAATACAGGTTTATATCGGAAATGAAGCTCCGGTACAGACGATGAAAGATTGCAGTGTCGTTACCGCAACTTATGATCTGGGGAAGGGCGTCAAAGGAACGATCGGAATTGTTGGTCCGAAACGGATGGATTACGAGAATGTTGTTGACAACCTCAAAAACTTAAAGTCCCAGTTAGACGGTATTTTTGATAAAGAAAAAGGGCAATCCTAGAAAGGTGGTAAACATGGCAGAGAACAAAAAAGTCATGGAAGAAGAGGCAGTAGATACAAAAGAAACCAAGGCCGAACAGACATGTGAAGAAACAAAGGACACAAAGGAGACGGCGGCAGAGGAAACAAAAGAAACTGCAGCCGAAGAAAAGGATACAAAGAAAGAAGAGAAATCCGAAAAAAAGGGTGCCTTTGGAAAGAAAAAGAAAGATAAAAAAGACGAACAGATCGAAGATTTAAACGACCGTCTGAAACGTCAGATGGCAGAGTTTGATAATTTCCGTAAACGTACGGAAAAAGAAAAAGCGCAGATGTTTGACATGGGAGCAAGAACAATCATTGAAAAGATTCTCCCGGTTATCGACAATTTCGAGCGTGGGCTTGCAGCTGTACCAGAGGAACAAAAGGATGATGCTTTTGTTACCGGTATGGATAAAGTATATAAGCAGATGCTGACAGAATTAGATGCCATCGGGGTGAAACCGATTGAGGCACTGGGAAAGGAATTTGATCCGGATCTCCACAATGCAGTTATGCAGGTGGAAAGCGAAGAGTATGAACCGGGAACAGTAGCCCAGGAATTACAAAAAGGTTACACCTACAAGGACAATGTGGTCCGCCACAGTATGGTCGCTGTAGTCAGCGAATAAAGGTATTTCCTATTTCGCATGGAGTAGTAAATCATAAATTAGCAAAACAATTTTATTTGATCATAATTTTAGCAGGAGGAAAAGAAAATGGGCAAGATCATTGGTATTGACTTAGGAACAACCAACAGCTGTGTAGCTGTTATGGAAGGTGGAAAACCTACCGTTATTGCAAACCAGGAAGGTGCAAGAACAACACCATCCGTTGTAGCATTTACAAAGACAGGAGAGCGTCTCATCGGTGAGCCGGCAAAGCGTCAGGCTGTTACAAACGCTGAGAAGACGATTTCTTCCATTAAGAGACATATGGGTACGGATTATAAAGTAGCCATTGATGACAAACAGTACAGTCCACAGCAGATTTCCGCTATGGTACTTCAGAAATTAAAGGCTGATGCAGAAGGATACCTTGGAGAAAAGGTTACAGAAGCTGTTATTACAGTTCCTGCATATTTCAACGATGCACAGCGTCAGGCAACCAAGGATGCCGGAAAGATTGCAGGTCTGGATGTAAAGCGTATCATCAACGAGCCTACTGCAGCAGCACTTGCATATGGCCTTGATAACGAAAAAGAACAGAAGATCATGGTATATGACCTTGGTGGTGGTACATTTGATGTATCTATCATTGAGATCGGTGACGGTGTCATCGAAGTATTATCTACCAACGGTGATACACATCTTGGTGGTGATGATTTTGATAACAAGATCACACAGTGGATGATCGATGAGTTTAAGAAGGCAGAGGGTGTTGATCTTTCTACCGACAAGATGGCTTTACAGAGATTAAAAGAAGCTGCCGAGAAAGCAAAGAAGGAACTTTCTTCCGCAACTACTACAAATATTAACTTACCATTCATCACAGCTACTGCTGAGGGACCAAAGCACTTTGATATGAACCTCACCAGAGCAAAATTTGATGAATTAACACATGATCTCGTAGAGAGAACTGCAGTACCGGTACAGAACGCTATGAAGGATGCAGGTCTTACAAATGCAGATTTAGGCCAGGTTCTTCTGGTTGGTGGTTCTACACGTATCCCGGCTGTACAGGATAAGGTAAGACAGATGACAGGCAAAGAGCCAAGCAAGTCCTTAAACCCGGATGAGTGTGTAGCAATCGGTGCTTCTATTCAGGGTGGTAAATTAGCAGGTGATGCAGGTGCCGGCGAGATCTTACTTCTCGATGTAACACCACTGTCACTTTCTATCGAGACCATGGGTGGTATTGCAACCCGTCTGATCGAGAGAAATACTACCATTCCTACGAAGAAGAGCCAGATCTTCTCTACCGCAGCAGATAACCAGACCGCTGTAGATATCAACGTTGTACAGGGTGAGCGTCAGTTCGCAAGAGATAACAAATCTCTCGGACAGTTCCGTCTGGATGGTATCCCGCCAGCACGTCGTGGTGTTCCACAGATCGAGGTTACATTCGATATCGATGCAAACGGTATTGTAAATGTATCTGCCAAGGATCTTGGAACAGGCAAAGAGCAGCATATCACAATCACAGCCGGATCTAACATGTCAGATGAAGAAATCGATAAGGCTGTTAAGGAAGCTGCTGAGTTTGAAGCACAGGATAAGAAGAGAAAAGAAGCAATTGATGCCAGAAATGAAGCTGAGAGCTTTGTATTCCAGACAGAGGATGCATTAAAGCAGGTAGGAGAACAGGTTGATCCTGCAGACAAGTCAGCAGTAGAAGCTGATGTTGCAGCAGTAAAGGCTTTCCTGGATGCACACAAGGAAGCAGAGCAGATGACAGATGCAGATGTTGCGGAATTAAAGGCAGCACAGGAGAAACTGACACAGAGTGCACAGAAGGTATTTGCAAAGATGTATGAGCAGGCACAGGCAGCACAGGGTGCAGCAGGCGCAGGCCCGAATCCGGGAGCAGGTCCTGATATGGGTTCTGCAGCAGGAGCAAACACCGGAGCAGGAGCAAATGGTGCAGATGATGATGTCATCGATGCAGATTTCAAAGAGGTTTAATTTAGAAAATAAATAGACAAAGCGTGGGGTTTCCGGTTTTCCGGAAACCCTATGCGTACTATAAGGGATTAATATTATGGCAGAGAAAAGAGATTATTACGAGGTCCTTGGAATTCCAAAGACCGCAACGGAAGCAGAAATAAAAAAAGCTTTCCGTACAACCGCCAAGAAGTATCATCCGGATATGCATCCGGGAGATAAAGAGTGTGAGGAAAAATTTAAGGAAGCGCAGGAGGCATATGCCGTTTTGAGCGATCCGGAAAAGCGCAGACAGTATGATCAGTTTGGTCATGCCGCGTTTGATGGAGGCGCCGGCGGTGCAGGCGGATTCGATTTTTCCGGCATGGATATGGGAGATATCTTTGGCGATATTTTCGGAGACTTTTTCGGTGGCGGAAGACGCAGCAGCAACAATAACGGACCGGCGCAGGGCGCAAGTGTACGTCTTACCGTCCGTATTACGTTTGAAGAAGCTGTGTTTGGATGTTCTAAGGAACTTGAGTTCCCGTATAAAGAAGAATGTAAGACCTGTCATGGAACCGGGGCAAAACCGGGAACTTCACCGGAAACCTGCAGCAAGTGCGGGGGAAAAGGGAAAGTGGTATATTCCCAGCAGTCTTTGTTTGGCATGATGCAGAATGTGCAGACCTGTCCGGATTGCGGCGGTACCGGTAAGGTGATCCGTGAAAAATGTCCGGATTGCCGGGGAACGGGATATATCTCAAAGAAAGTACGAAAGACCGTAGAGATTCCGGCCGGAATTGATAATGGACAGTCTGTTCGTGTCAGAGGTTACGGAGAACCGGGACGAAACGGAGGCCCGAGAGGAGATCTTCTGGTAGAAGTTCTTGTTTCCAGAAGCACTGCGTTTGAACGTCAGGACATGAATATATTTTCCAATGCTTCGATTTCCTTTGGTATTGCAGCACTGGGAGGGGATATCCGTATCAGGACAGTGGACGGGGATATCATCTATACCGTTGCACCGGGTACCCAGAGCGGAACGAGAATCCGCCTGAAGGGCAAAGGAGTACCGTCGATCCGAAACAAGGCAGTACGTGGAGACCATTATGTAACACTGATTGTCAGCACACCGACAGGATTAAGCAAAGAGGCAAAAGAGGCGTTGCGTAAATTTGATGAATTGACGGGAAATTCCCTGAATAAAGAAGGCGGAGCACAGACCGCAAAAGAAAAAAAGAAAGGTTTTATGGACAAAATCAAAGAATCTTTCGATGAACATTAGTATAAATCGCCTATAGTAATCTGGTACAAAGTATTGTATGATGAGTCTGTTAGTATTATTGGCAACATGTGTGTACGGATACGGAGGCATGTGGGAGATGACGCTGGAAGAAGAACGTAAAGCTTTGGAGGAGCAGCGCCGCACGCTGGAGCGTGAACGGCGGGAATTTACCCGGCGGGTGGAGATTGAAGACCGCCGTCTGGAACAGCAGCAGAAGCTTTTCAATATGAAATTTAAAATACTCGAAGAAGAACTGGTGAAACTTGCAACAGAGAAAGAACATGTGAAGAAGCAGAAAGCTTTCTATCAGCGGGTAAGCGATTTTTCCGTGACAGCAGAGCAGCCTGTTATCAGAGGAGAAATGTTCTTCTCCGGAGTAGAGAGCAGACAGTCTCTTAAGAAACGTTATAAAGACCTGATCAAAATTTATCATCCGGATAATCTGGATGGGGATAAGAATACCGTTCAGGAAATTAACAGTGAGTATCATAAGCTTTGTGCTGTGTACAAAAATTAAAACAGCCATACGGTCTGTCCGCAGACCGTATGGCTGTTTTATGCATGTTTAACATGTTTAATGTCGTTCCTCATGAAGACGCTTAAAAATCTCCTCCTCTGACATGGCAGTGGCGGACTGAATGTTTTCTTCCATATTGTAGGTTCTCTGTTTTTTGATATAGAGAGTATTGGTGTTCTCTTTATATTCTACACCATTGGTATCAGAAGTATTTCGCTGCCGGTCATCGGTGTTGAATGCTTTCAGAAGTCCTTCTACAAGATTGCGTTTATCCATTTATTGTTTTCTCCTATAACTGTATAACTATCAACTTAACCCCTATATTATAACATGGGTTTTTTTGATGTACAATGTTTTCTTGAAATTTTATTGGAAATAAGGTATGATACATATAGTATGCCTTAGTGTAGAATTGAGAGGATGGTAACATGAAGTGGAAAAAATATACAATTGAGACAACGACCGCAGCAGAGGATTTTATGAGTTCCATGCTGATGGATCTGGGCATTGAGGGAATAGAGATTGAAGACAATATTCCGCTTACCAAAGAAGACCAGGCGGATATGTTTATTGATTTTCTGCCGGAACTTCCTCCGGATGAGGGCATCAGCCATGTGAGCTTTTATGTGGAAGAAGACGGCAGTGATCAGACGGAGATTTTAAAGCAGGTAAAGATCGGACTCGAGAAACTGCGTGACATGGTGGAAGTGGGAAGCGGTGTCATTACATCTTCCGAAACAGAAGATCTTGACTGGATCAATAACTGGAAAAAATATTTTACTTCTTTTACCATTGATGATATATTAATCAAACCGACCTGGGAAGAATTAAAGGAAGAAGACAAAGATAAATTTCTGATTGAGATCGATCCGGGAATTTCTTTCGGAACAGGAAAACATGAAACGACACAGCTTTGCATCCGGCAGTTACAGAAATATGTGGAAGGAAAACATCCGAAAGTACTGGATGTGGGATGTGGCAGTGGAATTTTATCGATTGTGGCATTAAAACTCGGCGCAAGAGAAGTCGTGGGAACGGATCTGGATGCAGACTGCATGACTTCTACAAGGGATAATATGCAGGTAAACCATCTCGATTTGTCTCTGGGAACCTTTTATGTGGGAAATCTGATTGATGATGAAGAACTTCAGGAAAAGGTTGGGACAGAGGAATATGAGATTGTTGTGGCAAATATTTTAGCACCAGTTATCATTGCCATGGCACCGGTCATTCCGGCCAGATTAAAACAGGGTGGTTATTTTATCACTTCCGGCATCATTGATTTTAAGGAAAACGAAGTAAAAGAAGCGATGGAAGCAGCAGGACTTACTGTAGTGGAAATCAATCATCAGGGTGAGTGGGTAAATATTACCGCACAGAAACAGTAGGAGCAGGGTATGTACCAGTTTTTTGTGGAAGATGAACAGGTGCAGCAGGATCGGATCTGCATTGTGGGCAGTGATGTCAATCATATCGGTCATGTGCTTCGCATGAAGACAGGGGAGAAAATCCGCATCAGCGATCAGAGCGGCAGATCGTATTTTTGCCGTATTCTGGAAATTACAGAGGAAGAGGTCTGGGCACAGATAGAGGATACCGATGAAATGGGAACAGAGTTTTCCCATAAGGTGTATCTTTTTCAGGGCCTTCCTAAAAGTGATAAGATGGAACTGATCATACAAAAGACCGTGGAACTTGGTGTCTATACCGTCATACCGGTTGCCATGAAAAACTGTGTGGTAAAGCTGGATGAAAAGAAGGCACAGAGCAAATGTAAGCGGTGGCAGGCAATTGCAGAGAGTGCGGCAAAACAGTCGAAGCGGACCGTGATTCCGCAGATTCAGATGCCACTTTCCTGGAAACAGGCATTGGAAGAGGCAAAGGAGCTGGACGTTGTCCTGGTTCCGTATGAGAATGAAAGAGGCATGGAAGCAACAAGAGAGATCTTTCGCTCGATTCCGGAAGGGGCGTCCATCGGAGTAATGATCGGTCCGGAGGGCGGATTTTCCCCGGAAGAGATTGCGCAGCTGGATAAAGACATGCATCGGCTCTCTCTTGGCAGACGTATTTTGCGTACAGAAACAGCAGGAATGGCAACACTTTCCATGCTGATATACGAATTGGATATATAAGAAGGGTAAAAATGGAAGCATATTTGGATAATTCGGCAACGACAAGATGTTGTGAGGAAGCGGCACAGCTGGTGGTAAAATTACTGACGGAGGATTATGGAAATCCATCTTCCCTGCACAACAAAGGCGTGATCGCCGAAAATTATATGAACGATGCAAGAAAAAAAATTGCAAAGACATTAAAGGTACAGGAAAAAGAAATCTGTTTTACGTCAGGTGGTACAGAGTCCAATAATCTTGCAATTATCGGTGTGGCAGAGGCAAACAAGCGAAGTGGAAAACATGTGATAACGACGTCCATTGAACATCCGTCCGTGTCGGCAACGATGGCATATCTGGAGGAACACGGATATGAAGTCACATATCTTCCGGTAGATGCTTATGGTGTGATTTCTCTGGACGATCTGAAAGCGGCAATCCGGCCGGATACCATTCTGGTTTCCCTCATGCAGGTAAATAATGAAATCGGAGCGGTGGAGCCGATCGCGGAAGCGGGGGCACTGATCAAACAGTGTAATCCACAGACGCTTTTTCATGTGGATGCCATTCAGTCCTATGGAAAAATGAGAATTTATCCGGCAAAAATGCATGTAGACCTTCTCTCGGTCAGCGGACATAAGATTCATGGACCGAAAGGAAGCGGATTTTTATATATCAAAGACAAGGCGAAAATTCATCCGCTGTTAAACGGAGGCGGACAGCAGAGGGGAATGCGTTCCGGCACGGAAAATGTTCCGGCAATCGCAGGACTTGGCGTAGCAGCGGAACGTATTTATACTGGTTTTGAGGAAAAAATCGACCGGATGTATACCCTGCGAGAGCATTTTATTGAGGAAGCGACAAAAATTCCGGGTGTACACGTCAACGGCCATACCGATCGCAGCAATGCACCGCATATTGTCAGTGTCAGCACGGAAGGTGTGCGCGCGGAAGTATTGCTTCATGCATTAGAGGATAAAGAGATCTATGTGTCAGCGGGAAGTGCATGTTCTTCCAACAAGCCTTCCGTCAGTCATACGCTAAAAAGTATTGGCTTAAAGCCAGAGTTTTTGGATGCAACCATCCGGTTCAGCTTTTGCGTGGAGACAACGGAAGAAGAGATTGATTATGCAGTAAAAGAGATGGCGGCATTGGTTCCGATGCTGCAGAAATATACAAGACATTAGAAAAAGGAGAGCAGTATGTATAAATCATTTTTGATTAAATATGCGGAAATTGCCATTAAGGGAAAGAACCGTTATTTGTTTGAGGATGCACTGGTACAGAATATCAGATATCATCTTAAGCGTGTAGAGGGAACCTTCCATGTACGCAAGGAAAACGGACGTATCTATGTGGATACGGAAGGAGAATACGATTATGAGGAAACTGTAGAAACATTACAGAGGATTTTTGGAATCGTAGGAATCTGTCCGGTAGTACTGGTCGAAGATGAAGGATTTGATGCCCTGGCAAAAGTAGTATGTGACTATGTGGATCGCACATATCCGGACAAAAATTTTACATTTAAGGTGGATGCGCGCCGTGCCAGAAAGAATTATCCGATGACTTCGATGGAGATCAATGCAGCTGTTGGGGAAAAGATTCTTGAAGCATTTCCGGAAACCAGCGTTGACGTACATCATCCGGAGGTGATGATTCATATCGAGATCCGCCCGATGATCAATATTTATTCCACAGAGATCCCGGGACCGGGAGGCATGCCGCTTGGCACAGCAGGCCGTGCAATGCTTCTTTTATCCGGCGGAATCGATTCACCGGTTGCCGGATATATGGTATCCAAACGAGGGGTAACACTTGAAGCGACCTATTTTCATGCACCGCCATACACCAGTGAGCGTGCAAAACAGAAAGTGATTGACCTGGCAAAGAAAGTTGCAAGATATTCCGGACAGATCAAGCTTCATGTGGTGAACTTTACCGATATCCAGCTTTATATTTATGAGAAATGTCCGCATGAGGAACTGACTATCATCATGCGCCGCTATATGATGAAAATTGCAGAGCATTTTGCCGAAGAGGGAAAATGTCTGGGTATGATTACCGGAGAGAGTATCGGGCAGGTGGCAAGCCAGACCATGCAGTCCCTTGCTGTGACCAATGAAGTGTGTCATATGCCGGTATACCGTCCGCTCATTGCCATGGACAAGCAGGATATTGTATCAATCGCAGAAAAAATTGACACATACGAGACGTCCATTCTTCCGTATGAGGATTGTTGTACGATTTTCGTGGCAAAGCATCCGGTTACCAAGCCAAGCCTGAAACATATTAAAAAATCAGAGTGCCGGCTGGAAGAAAAAATAGACGAACTGATGCAGACAGCAATCGATACGACAGAGACGATTCTGGTAGATGCAGAATAATCTGTTTTTGGAAAATTATTTCCGTGAAACAAAAAATCCCCTGTCTGCAATACAGACAGGGGATTTTGTAAGTAATTACTGGGAAATAATGTATGGCTTTAAAGCTTCCAGAATCTCATTCAGATTATCCTCGGTATGGATGGCGAGATCAATCGGCTTGGAAAGATCCAGACTGAAAATTCCCATGATGGATTTTGCGTCAATGACATATCTGCCGGAAATCAGATCGAAATCGTACTCAAACTGAGAGATGGTATTAACAAATGATTTTACTTTTCCAATAGAATTTAATGAAATCTGTACTGTTTTCATAATGAAAACCTCCTTGAAAATATTCATGAAAAACTCATGCTGTTTATATCTTTGATAGTAATATTTTTTATTGGAAAAGTCAAGAAATGTATGAAGATAATTGTATAAAGGAGTAAAAATGAAAAAAGCAGCATTACACAATCTGGGATGCAAAGTGAATGCATATGAGACAGAAGCCATGCAGCAGATGCTTGAAGAAGCGGGGTACGAAATCGTGCCGTTTTCGGAGAAAGCAGATGTCTATGTGATCAATACCTGTTCCGTAACAAATATGGCAGACCGCAAATCAAGACAGATGCTGCACCGGGCTAAAAAGCTGAATCCGGATGCGGCTGTTGTTGCTGCCGGATGCTATGTACAGACCAAAGAGGATGAGGCAAAATGTGATGAAGCAATTGATATTCTGATCGGAAATAATCAGAAAAAAGAACTGGTAGAGCGGCTGGATGCTTTCTTTGCGGGCAGGGGAGAAAAGGTGGAGGCTGTGGTGGATATTAACCACGAAAAACAGACATTTGAGGAGCTGACACTGGATCATGCAGCAGAGCATACCCGCGCGTTTATAAAAGTACAGGACGGCTGTAACCAGTTCTGCAGTTACTGCATTATTCCGTATGCCAGAGGACGGGTGAGAAGCAGAAATGTTCAGAATGTTCTGGAGGAAGTAAAGCGTCTGGCAGCGTCCGGATATCAGGAAGTGGTACTGACCGGAATTCATCTGAGCTCCTACGGGATTGACTGTGAGGAAAGTCTGCTGCATCTGATCCAGATGGTGCATCAGGTGGAGGAAATCCGGCGCATCCGTTTAGGATCGCTGGAACCGAGAATCGTGACGGAAACATTTGCAGAAGAACTGGCAAAGATGGAGAAGCTCTGTCCGCATTTTCATCTGTCACTGCAGAGCGGATGCGATGCAACGCTTGCCCGGATGAACCGGAAATATACGACGGAAGAATACGAAAATGCATGCAATATTTTACGGAAAAACTTTACGCATCCGGCAATCACAACGGATGTTATTGTTGGATTTCCGGGGGAAACGGAAGAAGAATTTGCACAGACAAAGGAATATTTAAAACGCATTCATTTTTATGAGATGCATATTTTTAAATATTCCCGACGGCAGGGAACCCGTGCGGCAGTGATGGAACATCAGGTACCGGAGGAAATCAAAACGAAGCGCAGTGCCCAGCTGCTGGCACTTGCGGAAAGTATGTCGAGGGAATTCCGCGCGTATTATGTGGGAAAAGAGGAAGAAGTACTCTTTGAGGAACCAATGGAAGTTGACGGAGAAACGTGGTATACTGGATATACTAAAGAGTATGTAAAGATCGCGGCAAAAACGGCAGAACCGCTTGATAATGTGATGAAAAAGGGAAGAGTGGAAGCGGCTCTGACCGATGAGATTTACCGTATGAAACTATAGCGCTTGTATTTTTCCTCAATTTCGTATACAATAGATGGGACAGGACTTGTTGGAATGAACAAGGGCAGGGACGGCGAATATGGAGAATTTAAATAATACACAATATTTTACAGTACAAAAGGAACCGGAATTACAGGTAAGAGATGTTTTAGAGATCGTATTCCGTGCATTGAGTGAGAAAGGATACAATCCGGTGAATCAGATTGTAGGATATATTATGTCCGGAGATCCGACATATATTACCAGTCATAACAATGCGAGAAGTCTGATCATGAAGGTAGAGCGGGACGAACTTGTAGAAGAAGTTTTACGTGCATACATCAAAAACAATTCCTGGGAATAATCCGGTACGGGAGAATTATGCGGATTTTAGGATTGGATTTCGGTTCAAAGACAGTGGGTGTTGCAGTGAGTGATGCGCTGTTAATTACAGCGCAGGGAGTGGAAATTATCCGAAGGAAAGCTCCGACGAAACTCAGGCAGACACTGGCGCGGATCGAACAGCTGGTAAGCGAGTACGAGGTGGAAAAAATTGTGCTCGGTTACCCGAAAAATATGAACAGTACAGAAGGGGAGCGCTGCGAGAAAACAAAAGAATTCAAGGAAATGCTTGAAAAACGCTGTGGTCTCCCTGTTATTTTGTGGGATGAACGGCTGACAACAGTTGCAGCAGACCGTTCGATGATGGAAACAGGAATTCGAAGAGAAAACCGCAAGGAATATGTAGATGAAATTGCGGCTATTTTTATATTACAGGGATATCTGGATTATCTTTCAAATCATCCAGAAGAAAAATAAAAATACAAGGAAAAAATAAATGGAAAAAATTCAGTTTACAGATCCGGACACCAATGAGGTGGTGGAATTTGCTGTGGAAGAACAGACACAGCTGAATGGAATCAGATACTTACTTGTCTCTGATGGCAATGAAAACGGGGACAGTGAAGCATATATATTAAAAGAAATAAAGACACAGGATGAGGAAGTATTTTACGAGATGGTAGATGATGATACAGAGTTTGCTGCACTCGCGAAAATATTTGCTGAACTTGCGGATGAAGAAACACAGCTTTTATATTAGAGCGGAATATTATATTTGGAGGATTTATGAAAAAACAGGAAAAACAGAATAACAGTAAGCTTAAGATTATACCGTTGGGAGGTCTTGAGCAGATTGGTATGAATATTACTGCCTTTGAATACGAAGACAGTATTATTGTGGTGGATTGCGGTCTCGCATTCCCGGAAGATGACATGTACGGAGTGGATCTGGTGATTCCGGATGTCACTTATTTAAAGGAAAATATTGATCGTGTCAAAGGATTTTTTATTACGCACGGACATGAGGATCATATTGGTGCCATCCCATATGTTTTAAAAGATGTCAATGTGCCGATTTATTCGACCAGACTGACCAATGCCCTGATCGAGCACAAACTCGAAGAGCATGATATGCTCAAAAAAGTAAAAAGAAAAGTTGTCAAATACGGACAGCACATCAATCTTGGATGTTTCCGTGTAGAGTTTATCCGCACGAATCACAGTATTCAGGATGCGGCGGCACTTGCGATTTATTCCCCGGCAGGAATTGTCCTGCATACAGGAGATTTTAAGGTTGATTATACACCGGTATTTGGAGATGCCATTGATCTGCAGCGTTTCGGCGAGATCGGTAAAAAAGGAGTGTTAGCACTGCTTTGTGACAGTACCAATGCGGAGCGCCCGGGATTTACAGATTCCGAAAAGTCAGTAGGAAAAACGCTGGATAACATTTTTTCCGAGCATAAAAATACAAGAATTATTATTGCAACATTTGCATCCAATGTGGATCGTGTGCAGCAGATCATCAATTCTGCAGACAAGTTTGGCAGAAAAGTTGCGATTGAGGGACGAAGCATGGTCAATATTGTATCCATCGCTTCGGAACTGGGATATATTTCCCTGCCGGATAACATTCTGATTGATGTGGATCAGCTGAAAAATTATCCGGATGAAAAGACGGTTATCATTACAACGGGAAGTCAGGGAGAGTCCATGGCCGCATTGTCCCGCATGGCATCCGGCATGCACCGTAAAGTTACCATTAAGCCAAATGATACCATTGTATTCAGTTCCCATCCGATTCCGGGAAATGAGAAATCGGTTACCGGTGTGATCAATGAACTGATGCGCAAGGGTGCAGATGTGATTTTCGAAGATGTACATGTCAGCGGACATGCGTGCAAGGAAGATATCAAGCTGATTTATTCTCTGGTAAATCCGCTGTACGCGATTCCGGTGCATGGAGAATACAAGCATCTGATTGCACAGGCGAAGATTGCGGAAGAGCTTGGATATGACAGTGATCATATCAAAATCCTTTCTTCCGGAGATGTGCTTGAGATCGATGAGAATGGTGCAGAAGTGACCGGACATGTGCCGGTTGGCAATGTAATGGTAGACGGACTTGGTGTCGGAGATGTCGGAAATATCGTTCTTCGGGATCGTCAGCGTCTGGCAGAAGACGGAATTATTATTGTCGTCATGACACTCGAAAACGGAACCGGACAGGTACTTGCTGGACCGGATATCGTATCGAGAGGTTTCGTCTATGTACGTAATTCCGAGAGTCTGATGGATGAAGCAAAAACCGTTCTCGATAAGACCATGGATTATTGTATGGATCACAACATTACAGATTGGGGCAAGATCAAAAATGAAGTAAAAGATGCTCTGGGTGATTTCGTCTGGAAAGAGACCAAGAGACGTCCGATGATCATGCCGATTATCATGGAAGTATAGGGGTATTATGAATAAAGCTTTGTTCACTTTCATTAAAATTGCGTTTGTTATTATGCTGATCCTGCTGATTTTATATGGAACCGTTCATTTATGCAGGACCTGTTATGATTACGGGTATCGTTTCTTTGCAGAAAAGCAGATGGTACCGGATACGCAGGATGTGGAAAGCACGGAGGCACAATAGAAATAAATATGATAGTAGATGAACGACTGGTAACATATATCAATTCCCTGGATACGGGAAATACCAGAATTTTGGATGCTGTCGAACGAGAAGCTCTGGATTCCTATGTTCCGATTATTCGGAAGGAGATGCAGAGCTTTTTGAAGCTTTTGCTGGCGATGACAAAACCAAAAAGAATTCTGGAAGTCGGTACTGCGGTAGGGTTTTCTTCCATTCTGATGGCAGAATATGATCCGGTACCGTGTGAGATTGTCACGATTGAAAATTATGAAAAGCGAATCCCGATTGCCCGGGAAAATTTTAAGAGAGCAGGGAAAGAAGAGCAGATTACACTGCTTGAAGGGGATGCAGCGGAAATCCTTCCGACACTCACCGAGCCGTTTGATCTGATCTTTATGGATGCCGCAAAAGGACAGTATATTCATTTTATGCCGGATATTCTGCGTCTGCTGAAAACCGGAGGGACACTTGTCTCGGATAATGTGCTGCAGGATGGGGACATTATTGAGTCCCATTATGCGGTGATCCGCAGAAACCGGACGATTTACAAACGGATGCGGGAATATTTGTATGAGTTAACGCACCGGAAAGATCTGGTAACAGCGGTGCTGCCGGTGGGAGATGGAATTACAGTCAGTACAAAAGTAGAGGTAGAAAACGATGAGAAAGAATGAGTTGCTTGTTCCGGCAAGCAGTCTGGAAGTATTAAAAATTGCAGTTATTTATGGAGCCGATGCGGTCTACATCGGGGGAGAGGCATTCGGACTCAGAGCCAAGGCAAAAAACTTTACCATGGAAGAGATGGCAGAGGGAATTGCATTTGCACATGCACGGGGAGTTAAAGTTTATGTGACGGCAAATATTCTGGCACATAATTATGATCTTGACGGTGTGCGGGAATATCTTACGGAACTGCAGAACATGAAGCAGGACCGGCCGGATGCTCTGATCATTGCAGATCCGGCAATCTTTACGATCGCCGGAGAAGTATGCCCGGATATTGACCGCCATATCAGTACGCAGGCAAACAACACCAATTACGGAACATTTCAGTTCTGGGAGAAACTCGGTGCTACCCGTGTGGTAACGGCAAGAGAACTTTCCCTGCGGGAGATCCGGCAGATCCGGGAACACATTTCCGATGATCTGGAGATAGAGACATTTGTACATGGCGCTATGTGTATTTCCTATTCTGGAAGATGTCTGCTGTCCAATTATTTTACAGGAAGGGATGCCAACCGCGGGGCGTGTACACATCCGTGCCGGTGGAAATATTCTGTGGTTGAAGAGAAGCGTCCGGGTGAGTATTTTCCGGTATATGAGAATGAGCGCGGAACCTATATTTTCAATTCCAAAGATCTGTGTATGATAGAGCATATTCCGGATCTTCTGGAAGCAGGAATTGACAGTTTTAAGATTGAGGGACGTATGAAGACCGCACTTTATGTGGCAACGGTGGCGCGTACTTACCGTAAGGCGATTGACGATTATCTGGAATCTCCGGAGAAATATCAGGAAAATATGCCATGGTATCTCGAACAGATCAAAAGCTGCACATACCGCCAGTTTACCACGGGATTTTTCTACGGAAAACCTTCGGAGGAGACACAGATTTACGATAACAACACGTATGAAAAGGGATATACCTATCTGGGAATTGTCGGTCCGAAAAATGAAAAGGGAATGTACCGGGTGGAACAAAAGAATAAATTTTCTGTCGGAGAACAGATCGAAGTGATGAAACCGGACGGACGCAATGTGACCGTTACGGTGCGGGGACTGATGGATGAAAAGGGAGAGCCGATGGAATCCTGTCCGCATCCGCAGCAGATCTTTTATGTGGATCTGGGGATGGAACCGGATGAATATGATATCCTCCGGAGACGGGAAGAAGAAGCGATTGCCCTGGATTAAAAAAATCTTAAGAAACACCCTCTGTCAGAACAATTGCGAAAGCACAGAGGGTGTGCTAATATAAGACAAAAGGACGTTGTTCTTAAGTAGCGAGTGAACCAGATAAGGAGGAGAGATTATGCGTTTGCAAAGCAAAAAACTGATTGCTGTATTGTGTGCGCTGGCCATGATTATTTCTGTATTTCCAGTACAGGCAGATGCGGCAGCAAAACCGAAATTTGTAAAGAATTATACGGTTCTTTATGAAAACAGCACCGGTAAGGGTGTGTATACATATACCGTAACCAATCTTACCAAAGGGCAGAGCGTAAAATGGAGCCTTTCCGGCACCGGAAAAAGTTATGCAAAGCTGAAGAAAACAACGACATCCGTGAGCGGAAAGACATCTGCAAACAGTCTGACAATCCGCACCCAGGGAAAGGCAGCCGCCAAGAATAAAACCGTAATTGTAACTGCAAAAGTTTACAAAGGGAAGAAGTGCGTGAGCACGATCAAGACAAAGTCTGCCAAGATTAAAATACTGCCGAAAACAATTTCTATTGTAGATAACGGAGTCTTGAAATATCAGGTGGGACAGACCTATCAGTTCCAGTTCCGTATCACTCCGGCAAATGCCATCAGTACCAATGTCTGGACCGCTGTGGATGGAAACGGAAATGATGTTTCGTCCATGATTACAAAGACCGGTGCATTTACTCCGGCAAAAGAAGGTACTTATACCATTACCGTGCAGGCCAAAGCGGGAAATAAAGTGGTTTCCGACAGCAGGGTTATCACTGTCGCAACTTCCATGACCGGAATTGCACAGATGGCAGCAAACAAGGTAGCGGCTGTATATTCCGGAAATGCCAAAAATCTTGTGAAAACAGGAGATTTTTCTATCCGGACCCAGGCAGGCGCAAAGATGGAAATCAAGTCGGCTGTATTTTCCGATGACGGAACACAGGTATTTCTTACAACCTATAATCAGCTGAAAGACGGTGCAATCTATACGGTTACCGATGGACAGTCAACATATGACTTTACCGCATCCGTGGGAAGACCGGTCAGCCTCAGAGTTGTGACAACAGAAGTGACCGTCGGAAAAGAGACACCAATCGAATACGAGATTCTTGATGCGAATGGAATTGATGTCAAGACAGCATATCCGGGAGATATTACTTATACGGAACGGATTACAAATGGTTACCGTACAAAGGATAATAAGATTTATATGACCGGAGTGGGAGATACCGGAACGGTTACACTGACTTATAAATGTGCAAGCGATCCGAATCTGGTACTGACCGGAAGCGGAACCTTTGTATGTAAGGCAGCCAGTGTGTCAAACAACACAAACCTTACACTTACTTCTTCGGAAGCAGTGCCGAATTACAGTGCATCCAATTACAAGGACAATCATAATGTAGCATCCGGCAGCAATTATTATGTACATTTCCGGGCTTTGGATACAGACAATACCGAGATGAAGTATGACAGCATCAAGTTTGAGTCTTCCGATCCGGACACATTGCTTGTAAATCCTGGAAAGAACAATGTTGCTTATGCAACAGCAATCAAGACAGGTACCGCAAATATTATCGTTACCGCAACCTATGCAAAGCAGGAATACACTTATGTATACGAGATTACGGTGGCGGAACCGGCATACCTTGCAACATTGTCTGCAGATAATACGCAGATTACCATGTCAAACGTTTATGCGGCAGGCTATAAGGAATACGTCAATATCGATGGACGGGATCAGTATGGTCAGAGTATGAAACTTGAAAACGAGACATACCAGATCGTAGAGAACAGTACTAGTAAAGGTTCGATGGCTACCTATGATCCGGCAACCGACCGTATGGTATTTGACGCATCCGGAAGGGCAGCAGGTGTTTACAATTATACCCTGACCCTGACAATGAACGGACATAAGGCATCCGTTAATGTTACCGTTGTTGTACAGACTCCTCCTTATAACGGAGCATCTTCCTATAAGGTTGATATCAGCAAGCCGGTCATTGATCTGGCAATTACTTCCGGAGCATCTGCATCGGATCTGATTGCATCAAAAGCGACAACACTTCGTCTGGCAGAGTATCGTGGAGGCGTATTCTATCGGTATGTGAATATTGCATCTGTAAGGATCAGTAAGGGTGGACAGTATTATGGAAGTGATCTGTCAAAGGGTGGATCTTCAACAGAACCTGCAGCAATTGGCAGTGGATCAGAAATTCCGATTTCTGCGGTTTCACTGAATGGAAATGTTGTGACAAAGGCACAGACAGGTACTTATCTGCTGGAACTGAAGTTCTATCCAAGTGATGGACAGAGCACATCACTGGCTACAACTACGGGATATCTGGAAGTTACCGACAGTCAGGCAAATCCAGTGATCAGTGTAGATCGCACCGTATCTACCGTAAACTGTAAGACGGCACTGGATCTGGCAAAGAACTGCCTGAGCATTCAGGGAATGGATGGCGGAGTGATTGCAGACTGTACCGTCACCGGATCGAGTGTACCGGGCGCAAGTTATTCCGTTACTTCAGGAATGTCTGTCAATATCAATTCCGTTGTTGTACAGGCAACCACAACACTTTCCGATAAGACAACGGTTGTATCTAATTATACGGTTTCTGTGGGAAGGACATTGAGAAATCAATAATACTCAGCTTAAAAAAGAAAATCACAGGACGCGAAAAGCGCTCCTGTGATTTTTTTGCGTAAAATATGAAATGATATATAAAAATATTCGGTTAAGATTGATAAAAATCAATAATCCGGTCAAGTCTTGCGGTCATGTTGGAAAGGAGCGCATCTAAAATTGTGATAGCTGTCATTGCCTCAACAACGACCACTGCACGCGGAACGATAATCGGATCGTGTCGCCCTTTGATGCTGATCTCAATTTCTTTTCCGTCTTTGTTGACGGTCTGCTGTGTTGCTGCAATGGACGGTGTCGGTTTGACGGCTGCACGGAAAAATAACAGCGAGCCATCACTCATGCCACCGAGCGTGCCACCGGAATAATTGGTTCTCTTGGAGATATGTCCATTCTCCATGCAAAATGCATCGTTGTTGGTTAGCCCGGTAGCGGTAGCTGCACCAAATCCGGCTCCGATTTCAAAGCCCTTTACGGCACCGATCGAGAGGATTGCTTTTGCCAGATTCGCATCGAGTTTTTCAAAAACAGGATCACCGAGTCCGACGGGAAGCCCCAAAATCTGACATTCGATGATGCCACCGCTGGAGTTTTGTTCCTGTAAACATTTTTCGAGATATGCGCTGGCTTTTGCTGCGGCTGTTGCATCCGGCATATACAGCTTGTTTTTTGAAATTTCTGCGGGATCAAACCGGGCAGGATCAATGGACACCGGACCGATTGTCTGACTGTAGGCAAGTATGGAGATGTCCATCTGCTCTAAAATTTTGATCGCAATTGCACCGCCGGCAACGCGTCCGATCGTTTCGCGCCCCGAGGAGCGTCCGCCGCCGCGGTAATCACGAAATCCGTATTTTTCATCAAAACAGAAATCGGCATGTCCCGGCCGGTAGTAGGAGGCAATTTCACTGTAATCCGCAGAGTGCTGGTCCTTGTTCCAGACCATCATGGAAATCGGGGTACCGGTTGTTTTTCCCTCAAAGACACCGGATAAGATTTCTACCGTGTCACTTTCCCTGCGCTGTGTGGTAAACTTGGACTGGCCGGGTTTACGCCGGTCTAAAAATTTCTGGATATCTTCTTCACAGAGGCTGAGTCCGGCAGGACAGCCATCCACAACAACACCGATGCCTTTACCGTGGGATTCCCCCCATGTGGTGATACGAAATAAATTGCCAAATGATGAGCCTGCCATAAATGCCTCCTTAAAAACGTTAATATTCTAAGGGATATTATAAAAAACATCGCATTGAATAGTCAAGAGAGATATGGTAATATTTAAAGGAAATAAACATAAAAAAGAGAGAGGGAACATATGGAATTTAACGCAGTATATCATCAGGCGAGTGACAATTACTGTTATCCGCTGAATGAGGATGAGCTGATTATCAATATAAAAACGGGCTACGATGTAAAATCGGTATCCATTATACTCGGAGATCCGTTTGCCGCGGGAATATTAGGCGGCGGGGAGCACTGGGATGGAAAAAAGGAGCCGATCGTATATAAAAAGCGGTTAAAAAATCAGATCTGGTGGACCACAACCGTGCGTCCGGAGTACAAGCGTCTGAAGTATTATTTTGAACTTCAGACAGAGGAGGAAAGCTGGTTTTATTTTGAAGACGGGTTTGTCAGCAGCGAACAGATGCATCTGGAGGGCAGAAGCCGTCAGTGCTTTGTTTTCCCGTGGATGAATCCCTGTGATGTACCGCGTACCCCGGCATGGGTCAATGATACCGTATGGTATCAGATTTTCCCGGATCGTTTCTGCAACGGAGATCCTTCCAATGATCCTGAGAATGTGGTTCCGTGGAGAGAGCATGGAAGCGTGACCAATGAGGAATGTTTCGGAGGAGATCTGGCGGGGATTACAGACAAGCTGGATTATCTGCAGAATCTGGGAATCAACGGTCTGTATCTGACACCGATCAACGAAGCTCCGTCAAATCACAAATACGATACCACGGATTATACGAAGATTGATCCGCGTTTTGGCGATGAGGAAATCTTTAAACACCTTGTGAAGGAAGCGCATAAGCGGGGCATCCGCGTAATGCTTGACGGTGTGTTCAATCATTCCGGATATTATTTCGCACCGTGGCAGGATGTGCTTGCAAAGGGACCGGAGTCGGAATATTATGACTGGTTTATGATCAATGAATGGCCGTTTGATAAAAACGGGCAGGCGGCAAAGAAGAAACAGTATTATACATTTGCCTTTTTTGATTCCATGCCAAAGATCAATACAAACAATCCGAAAGTACGCAAATATTTTGTAGATATTTGTGCCAACTGGGTGGAAAATTACGGAATCGATGGAATCCGTCTGGATGTGGCAAATGAAGTTTCCCACAGGTTCTGCAAAGAACTGCATGCGCGGGTCAAGGAGATCAACCCGGATATCTATATTCTCGGAGAAATCTGGCACAACGCGCTTCCGTGGCTGCGCGGAGATGAGTTTGATGCGGTAATGAATTATCCGCTTGGACAAAGTATCAAGGATTTCTGGATTGATAAGAGCCTGACGAATGAAGATTTTGAGTATACAATCAACCGCTGCTATACAAGCTATATGCAGCAGACCAATGATGTGCTGTTTAATCTGCTCGATTCGCATGATACCAAGCGGCTTCGCTCGGATGTGAAGAATCTGGATGAATATTTTGCACAGATTGCTGTGCTTTTTGCAATGCCGGGAAGTCCGTGCATTTACTACGGAACAGAAATTGCCATGGAAGGAAGCTATGATCCGGACTGCCGCAGATGTATGCCGTGGTCGGATATTGAGGCCGGAAAGTATGCAGAGCGCAGCAGGATCATATCTACACTGATTCATCTGCGCCGGCAGGAACCGCTCTTAAAAAGCCGTAATTTTCATTTTCCGAATGATTATGCAGCGTACAGGCGTGTGATCCAGTTTCAGAAAGTGGATTTTCCGGATTGTTATGTGGAAGTGCTGATTAACTGCTGTGAGGAAGATGTCGAGGTAGTGCCGCAGGGAGAAATTCTGCTTGAACGACATTACATAGATTCCACACTTTTGTCCAACGGTATTTTGATCCGCAGAATTCGAAAGTAAATAAAAAGAAAGAGGAATAACAGAAAATGGCTACATATGAGTTGTTAAAACAGGAAGGCAGTGCGAAACGTGCGGTGTTTCATACGGTGCACGGAGATATCCAGACGCCGGTGTTTATGAATGTGGGAACGGTGGCCGCAATCAAGGGTGCTGTTTCAACAATGGATCTCAAAGAGATCAAATGTCAGGTGGAACTGTCCAATACCTATCATCTGCATGTGCGTCCAGGAGACAAGCTGATCAAAGAAATGGGCGGACTGCATAAGTTTATGGTCTGGGATCGTCCGATTCTGACAGATTCCGGCGGATTTCAGGTGTTTTCCCTGGCAGGACTCCGAAAAATTAAGGAGGAGGGCGTATATTTCCATTCCCATGTAGATGGCGCAAAGATCTTTATGGGACCGGAAGAGAGCATGCAGATCCAGTCAAACCTCGGATCGACGATTGCCATGGCATTTGACGAGTGTCCATCGAGTGTGGCAGAGCGCAGATATGTCGAAGATTCTGTTGCGCGTACGACCCGCTGGCTGGAGCGGTGCAAAAAAGAAATGCAGCGTCTGAACAGTCTGGAAGATACGATTAATAAAGAGCAGCTGTTGTTTGGAATTAACCAGGGAGCAATTTTTTCGGATATCCGGACGGACCATGCAAAGAGAATTTCGGAACTGGATCTGGATGGGTATGCAATTGGCGGACTTGCAGTGGGAGAAACCCATGAACAGATGTATCAGATCATAGAGGAGACCGTTCCGTATCTTCCGAAAAACAAGCCGACGTATCTGATGGGCGTGGGAACACCTGCCAATATTCTCGAGGGGGTAGAGCGCGGAATCGATTTCTTTGACTGTGTATATCCGAGCAGAAACGGACGCCACGGACATGTATATACCAACGAAGGAAAGTTGAATCTGTTTAACCAGAAATACGAAAAAGACATGCGTCCGATTGAGGAGGGCTGCCAGTGTCCGGCATGCCGGCACTACAGCAGAGCCTATATCCGGCATCTGTTAAAAGCAAAGGAAATGCTTGGCATGCGCCTGTGTGTTCTTCATAACCTGTATTTTTACAATACCATGATGGAAGAGATCCGGGATGCTCTCGATGCCGGAAATTTTGCTTCCTACAAAGAAGAAAAACTGTACCGGATGGGACAGTCAAGTATAAAAAATGTCTAAAAAAGCCAAAAAGGCTTGCCCAAAGAACGGAAGTTGTGTAGAATGGGTTTTAGTATTTGAATATAGGAGGAAACATTGATGAGCGCAATTTTAGCAAATAGCAGCGCTTCCGCTTCCGGCGGAATGGGCATGTTTGGTATGATTATCTGGCTGGTAGTAATCTTCGGATTTATGTATTTTCTGATGATTCGTCCACAGAAGAAGGAGCAGAAGAAAAAAGATCTGATGCTTTCCGAAGTAGCTGTGGGAGACACCGTTCTTACTACATCCGGTTTCTATGGAACAATTATTGATATTGTAGATGATACCGTTATCGTAGAGTTCGGAAACAACAAAAACTGTCGTATTCCAATGCAGAAAGCTGCAATTGCAGACGTAGAAAAAGCAGAATCTGCATCATAAAGAACATGAGAGAGGGTGTCGCATTTGCGGCACCTTTTTGCATTTCTTTCTCAATTCAGAATAATAAAAAAGATCTATTATAATCTCAGATTATATTATTTATGAAAAAGTAAAATGGATTTTTAGTTGAAAAGAAGGCCCTGTTGCTATATATTAATAGGTAATAGACTTTGAAACAGCAGAGTAGAAAAGAGGAAAAGCAATGGAATGTCAAATTGGTGTGATCTCGGGAGACGGTATTGGACCGGAGATCGTTACAGAGGCAAAAAAAGTATTAGACCAGATTGGAAAAAAATATGGTCATTTATTTCACTATACGGATATCCTGATGGGGGGATGCTCGATTGATGCAACCGGAGTTCCTTTGACCGATGATGCGATTGCGGCAGCAAAAGCAAGTGATGCGGTACTGATGGGATCTATCGGAGGAAATACTTCCACATCCCCGTGGTATCAATTAGCACCGGAGCTTCGTCCGGAGGCAGGACTTTTAAAGCTGCGTAAATCGCTCAATCTGTTTGCAAACCTTCGCCCGGCATATTTATATGAAGAATTAAAGGCTGCATGTCCACTGCGTGATGATATCATCGGAACAGGATTTGATATGATGATTATGCGTGAGCTGACAGGCGGTTTGTATTTCGGAGCGCGAAAGACAGAGGAAGTAGATGGCGTGACGACAGCAACCGATACACTTACCTACAATGAAAATGAGATCCGCAGAATTGCAAAGCGAGGTTTTGACATTGCAATGAAGCGCCGCAAAAAGGTAACTTCCGTGGATAAGGCAAATGTTCTGGATTCTTCCCGGCTCTGGAGAAAAATCGTAGAAGAAGTTGCAAAAGATTATCCGGAAGTAACGTATGAGCATATGCTTGTCGATAACTGTGCAATGCAGCTTGTGAAAGATCCAAAACAGTTTGACGTGATTCTGACGGAGAATATGTTTGGAGATATTTTATCCGATGAGGCTTCCATGGTGACCGGTTCCATCGGTATGTTATCATCCGCAAGTTTGAATGATACCAAATTCGGTTTATATGAGCCGAGTGGCGGGTCTGCACCGGATATTGCCGGAAAAGGCATTGCCAACCCGATTGCAACCATTTTAAGTGCAGCCATGATGCTTCGCTATACGTTTGATCTGGATAAAGAGGCTGATGCGATTGAGAATGCCGTGAAACAGGTATTAAAAGAAGGATATCGTACCATTGATATCATGCCGCAGGCAGGAGAGAGCACAGAAGGGATCGAACAGGTTGGTACAGCAAAGATGGGCGACCTGATCGCAGAGAGAGTTTAAGGAGAACATAATATGATAAGTGATAACGCAAGGAGCGGTATGCAGCAGGCTCCGGCGCGCAGTCTTTTCAATGCGCTCGGATTTACCGCAGAAGAATTAAAAAAACCAATGGTCGGAATTGTAAGTTCCTACAATGAAATTGTTCCGGGCCATATGAATATTGATAAAATTGTAAACGCCGTAAAACTCGGCGTTGCGGAAGCAGGTGGTGTACCGGTTGTATTTCCGGCAATCGCAGTATGTGATGGTATTGCCATGGGACATGTCGGCATGAAATATTCTCTGGTTACCAGAGACCTGATTGCAGATTCCACGGAGTGTATGGCTATCGCCCATCAGTTTGATGCACTGGTTATGGTGCCAAACTGTGATAAGAATGTACCGGGGCTTCTGATGGCAGCTGCCCGTCTGAATCTTCCGACCGTATTTGTATCCGGCGGACCGATGCTTGCCGGACATGTGCAGGGAAAGAAGAGAAGTCTTTCTTCCATGTTTGAGGCAGTCGGATCTTACGCAGCAGGAACCATGACAGAGGATGATGTGCTTGAATATGAGAATAAAGTCTGCCCGACCTGTGGGTCCTGCTCCGGCATGTATACAGCAAACTCTATGAACTGTCTGACCGAAGCTCTTGGTATGGGACTTCGCGGAAACGGAACGATTCCGGCTGTTTACTCGGAACGTATCAAACTTGCAAAACATGCAGGTATGGCAGTTATGGATATGTTCCGCAAGAATATCTGCGCGCGTGATATTATTACAAAAGAGTCCATCTTAAATGCACTGACAGTAGATATGGCACTGGGATGTTCCACAAACTCCATGCTGCATCTGCCGGCGATCGCGCATGAGATCGGTTTTGATTTTGATATCAGCTTTGCAAACCCGATCAGCGAAAAGACACCAAACCTCTGCCATCTGGCACCGGCTGGTCCTACTTATATGGAGGATCTCAATGAAGCCGGCGGTGTATATGCAGTGATGAAAGAACTGGCAGATATCGGTCTGTTACATACCGATTGTATGACCGTAACCGGAAAGACGATCGGAGAGAACATTGCAAACGCAGTGAACCGCAATCCGGAAGTCATCCGTCCGGTTGATCATCCATATTCCAAGACCGGTGGTCTGGCTGTTCTGAAAGGAAATCTGGCACCGGATGGTTCGGTGGTTAAGCGTTCTGCTGTTGTCGATGAGATGATGGTTCATGAAGGACCGGCAAGAGTCTTTGAGTGTGAGGAAGATGCTATCGCGGCGATCAAGGGCGGCAAGATTGTAGAGGGTGATGTCGTTGTCATCCGCTATGAGGGACCGAAGGGCGGACCTGGTATGAGAGAAATGTTAAATCCGACTTCTGCGATTGCCGGTATGGGGCTTGGCAGTTCCGTTGCCCTGATTACCGACGGACGTTTTTCCGGTGCATCCAGAGGCGCATCCATCGGACATGTTTCTCCGGAAGCAGCAGTTGGGGGACCGATTGCTCTGGTAGAAGAGGGCGATATCATAAAGATCAATATCCCGGAGATGACATTGAACGTAGATGTTTCGGATGAAGAGATGGCCGCACGACGTGCAAAATGGCAGCCGAGAGAGCCGAAGGTTACCACCGGATATCTTAAGAGATATTCTGCACTGGTTACTTCCGGAAACCGTGGAGCTGTCTTGGAAGTGCCAGAAGAGAAATAAAGGATAGAGGGTTAGAAAATGCAGTTGACAGGATCACAGGTGATTATAGAATGCCTGAAAGAACAGGGTGTAGATACCGTTTTCGGATATCCGGGCGGTGCAATCCTGAACGTTTATGATGAATTATACAAACATCCGGAAATCCGGCATGTACTTACCTCGCATGAGCAGGGGGCTTCCCATGCAGCAGACGGATATGCCAGAAGTACAGGAAAAGTCGGAGTCTGTATGGCAACAAGCGGACCGGGAGCCACCAATCTGGTGACCGGTATCGCAACTGCGTATATGGATTCCATTCCGATCGTGGCAATCACTTGCAATGTTGGGGTATCACTCCTCGGAAAAGACAGTTTTCAGGAAATTGATATTGCTGGCATCACAACACCGATTACAAAATACAGTTTTATTGTAAAAGATGTAACAAAACTTGCCGATACGATTCGCAGAGCTTTTTCCATTGCGCGGAAAGGACGTCCGGGCCCGGTTCTGGTAGATATCACCAAGGATGTGACTGCCAACAAAACAGAGTATATAAAGAAAGAGCCGGAAATGCCGCAGCCGGATTGTTCGGCATTCAATGAGGATGATTTAAAGAAAGCCATCCAGATGATTGAAAAGGCAAAGAAGCCGTACATATTTGTCGGAGGAGGAGCAATCCTTTCCGGAGCCAGTGAAGTATTAAAGACATTTGTAGAAAAAACAGATGCACCGGTTTGCGACACACTGATGGGAAAAGGTGCATATGATGGAACATCAGAAAACTATACCGGAATGCTTGGAATGCACGGAACAAAGACGTCCAATCTCGGTGTCAGTGAATGTGATCTTCTGATCGCAATTGGTGTTCGTTTTTCTGACCGTGTACTTGGAAATCCAAAGAAATTTGCAAAACAGGCAAAGATTCTGCAGATTGATATTGATCCGGTAGAGATCAATAAAAATATTATCGTAAATCACAGCATTATCGGGGATGTGGCAATCGTCCTCGGAAAGCTGAATGAAAAACTTGAGCAGCAGAAACATACCGAGTGGCTTTCCCATATTGCGGATTATCAGAAGATGTATCCTATGACCATTCCAAAGGAAGGGTTAAGTGGTCCGTTTATGATCGCAAAGATCTATGAGATGGCAAAAGATGCCATTATGGTCACGGAAGTCGGTCAGCATCAGATGTGGGCTGCACAGTATTTTAAATACAGTAAACCAAGAACCCTGCTGACATCCGGAGGTCTTGGTACGATGGGGTATGGTCTTGGCGCTGCAATTGGTGCACAGACTGCAAATCCGGATAAGCAGGTGATCAATATTGCGGGAGACGGATGTTTCCGCATGAATATGAATGAACTTGCAACAGCATCCAGACAAAAGCTTCCGTTGATTGAAGTGATTGTCAATAACCATGTACTCGGAATGGTCCGCCAGTGGCAGACACTTTTCTATAAACAGCATTATTCCGCAACGGTTTTAGATGACGGTGTGGACTACGTAAAGATTGCAGAGGCGATGGGCGCAGCTGCCCGGCGTGTGACAACACAGGAAGAGTTTAACGCAGCTTTTCAGGAAGCATTGGAAAGTAAGACGCCGTTTGTAATTGACGCAATTGTGGATTCGGATGACAAGGTATGGCCGATGGTTGCACCGGGGGCTCCGATCAATGAATGTTTCGATGGAAAAGATTTCGAGAGCAAGAATAAATAAGCAACAGCATAGTAAAATATAGGAGGAAGTTTGAAATGAGCAGAGTATACAATTTCTCAGCAGGACCGGCAGTATTGCCGGAGGAGGTACTGCAGGAAGCAGCAGATGAAATGTTGGATTACAGAGGATGCGGCATGTCCGTTATGGAAATGAGCCACAGATCCAAAGTGTTCGATGACATCATCAAGGATGCAGAAAAAGATTTAAGAGAGCTGATGAACATTCCGGATAATTATAAGGTATTGTTCTTACAGGGTGGAGCATCCCAGCAGTTTGCAGCAGTTCCTATGAACCTGATGAAGAATAAGAAAGCCGGATACATTGTCACAGGACAGTGGGCAAAGAAGGCTTATCAGGAAGCACAGATGTACGGAGAGGCAATTGAGCTTGCATCCTCTGCAGATCAGACATTCTCTTATATTCCGGATTGTTCCGATCTGGATATTCCGGATGATCTGGATTACGTTTATATCTGTGAGAACAACACCATTTACGGAACCAAATACAAGAAGCTTCCAAACACAAAGGGAAAGACACTGGTAGCAGATGTATCTTCCTGCTTCTTATCTGAGCCTGTAGATGTGACAAAGTATGGCGTAATCTATGGCGGCGTACAGAAGAATATCGGACCGGCAGGTGTTGTAATCGTAATTGCACGGGAAGACCTGATTACAGATGATGTACTTCCTGGCACACCAACCATGCTCAAGTGGAAGACACAGGCAGACAAAGACAGCCTGTACAACACACCGCCATGCTACGGCATTTATATCTGCGGTAAAGTCTTTAAGTGGCTGAAAAAGATGGGCGGCTTAGAGGAAATGCAGAGACGCAACATTGAAAAAGCAAAGATCCTTTATGATTTCCTGGATGAGAGCAAACTGTTCAAGGGAACTGTCAGAAAAGAAGACCGTTCGCTGATGAATGTACCGTTCGTAACCGGAGACAAGGATATGGATGCGAAATTCGTAAAAGAGGCAACCGAGGCTGGCTTCGTAAACCTGAAAGGGCATCGTACCGTTGGCGGTATGCGTGCATCCATTTACAACGCAATGCCAAAAGAGGGCGTAGAAAAGCTTGTTGAGTTCATGAAGAAATTTGAGAAGGAGAATGCATAAAATGTTTAATTATACATGCTTAAATCCTATCGCTGGGGTAGGTCTGGATTTATTTTCTGATGATTACAAAAAAGTTGACGATCTGGCAGGCGCTGATGCAGCACTTGTCCGCAGTGCGGCAATGCACGATCTGGATCTTCCGGATTCACTGCTTGCAGTTGCCCGTGCCGGTGCAGGTGTCAACAATATTCCGCTTGACAAATGTGCTGACAAAGGTATCGTTGTATTTAATACACCGGGTGCAAATGCCAATGGTGTAAAAGAACTTGTTTTTGCAGGAATGTTATATGCATCGCGCGATATTGTCGGTGGTATTGACTGGTGTCTGGCAAACCAGAACGATGATAACATTGCAAAAACTGCAGAGAAACAGAAGAAGAACTTTGCAGGAACAGAGATTTCCGGAAAGAAATTAGGTGTCATCGGACTTGGAGCCATCGGTGTGCTCGTAGCAAATGCCGCAACCCATATGGGTATGGAAGTATATGGATATGATCCATATATTTCTGTCAATGCTGCATGGAACTTATCCAGAAGCGTAAAGCATATCAGCAATGTAGAAGATATTTACAAAGAGTGTGATTACATTACGATCCATGTACCTCTTTTGGATTCTACCAGAAAGATGATTGATGCCAATGCGATCGCAATGATGAAGCCTACCGCAATTGTATTAAACTTTGCAAGAGATCTGCTGGTAGACGAAGAGGCAATGGTTGATGCGCTGGCTGCAGGAAAGATTAAGAAATATGTTTCTGATTTCCCGAATACTACAACCGTTGGAGCAAAGGGATGTATTGTCACTCCACATCTTGGAGCATCTACAGCAGAGTCTGAAGACAACTGCGCAATTATGGCTGTCCGTGAGATTCGTGACTACATGGAGAATGGTAATATTACCCATTCTGTCAATTATCCGGACTGCAACATGGGAGCATGTACCACAGCCGGACGTGTTGCAATTCTGCACAAGAATGTCAAGGGTATGATTGGCCAGTATACGACCGTTCTTGGAGAGGCAGATATCAATGTGTCAGATATGACAAATAAGGCAAAGGGTGACTATGCATATGCACTGATCGATGTGGATTCCCAAATTACCGATGATGTGCTGAAAAAACTGCAGGCAATTGACGATGTATTGCGTGTACGCGTTGTAAAATAACAGAAAAGATAAGCATTTTGCTGTATGGCGGTTCGAAAGAACCGCCATATTTTTTCTTGTATAAACGTATTTTTTCCATTATACTAGAAAGGTATATAAACCAGCACAATTTATGGAGGATAATATGGCAGACATAAAACCATTTGTATGTGTCAGACCGGCAGAAGATGTAGTATCTGCAGTGGCTGCATTACCATATGATGTATATAACAGAGAAGAAGCAAAAGAAGTTGTGGCAAAAAATCCAAAGTCATTTCTGGCAATTGACCGTGCGGAGACACAGTTTCCGGATGATGTCGATACCTATGATGACAGAGTATATGCCAAAGCGGCACAGATGTTAAAAGACTGGATCGCAGACGGCACATTTATCCGGGATAACAGAGAATGTTATTACATATATGAACTGACGATGGATGGAAGAACACAGACCGGCATTGCGGCATGTGCATCCATTGATGATTATGCGAATCAGGTCATCAAAAAACATGAGAATACCCGTGCGGATAAGGAACAGGATCGTATCTGTCACGTAGATACGTGCAGTGCACAGACCGGACCGATTTTTCTGGCATACCGTGCCAATGCCGTGATCAATGAGGTTGTGGCAAAGACAAAGAAACAGGATGCCTTATATGATTTTGTTGCGGAAGATGGTATTCGCCACCGTGTTTTTGTAATATCTGACCCGGAAGATATCAAAACGATCCGGAATGCATTTGCACAGATTGGGGAAATCTATATTGCAGACGGACATCACAGAGCTGCTTCTGCGGTAAAAGTCGGATTTAAGCGGAGAGAAGAACATCCGGGATATACCGGAAAAGAAGAATTTAATTATTTCCTTTCCGTTTTATTCCCGGATGAGGAACTGATGATCATGGATTACAACCGTGTGGTACGGGATCTGGGTGGTATGACCGAAGAAGCATTTTTATCAAAAATGCAGGAACTTTTTGATGTGCAGAAAATCGAAAATGGAAACGATGTACGACCGGTGAAAAAGGGACAATTTTCCATGTTCCTTTCTGATAAATGGTATCGTTGTACCATGCGCCCGGAGTCGGTTCCGGATGATCCGGTAGAAGGACTGGACGTATCGGTATTGCAGAATGTACTTTTGGCACCGGTACTTGGAATCGGTGATCCAAAGACAGATAAAAGAATTGATTTTGTCGGCGGAATACGCGGCATGAAAGAGTTAGAAAGAAGATGCCATGAGGACTGCCAGGTTGCATTTGCTATGTATCCGACATCCATTCAGGAGTTGTTTGCTGTGGCGGATGCGGGACGTCTCATGCCGCCGAAATCTACCTGGTTTGAGCCGAAACTCCGCAGTGGATTATTCATCCATGAGATTTAAAGAATGGCATTATAGGACATAAATGGAGAAATACATTGGGAATTTTAATAACAGACCAACTGACACAGCTTAGCACCGAGAGTGAAGTGTTAAATGAAGTGGCGAAAAATCCGGGAATTATCCGGAAATATTTACAGGATCTGACACCATCTCTGCTGGGGTTTCTCGTTCAGCTGATGATTGCAGTGATTATTCTTCTGGTAGGCAGCCGGATGATCAAAATGCTGGTGAAAATGGTGCGCCGTTTCTTAGAGCGCGGAAAAGTAGAAGCCGGTGTGGTTTCCTTTCTGAGTTCTTTTGTGAAATATGCGCTCTATTTTGTGCTGGCAATGATTATTCTGGGGCAGTTTGGCGTGACGACAAGCTCTGTGATTGCCGTGCTGGGGTCCGCAGGACTTACCATGGGACTGGCACTGCAGGGAAGCCTTTCTAATTTTGCCGGTGGTGTTCTGATTTTGTTGCTGAAACCATTTGTGGTAGGCGATTATATATTGGATAATGCTTCATCAGAAGAAGGAACTGTCAAGGAGATTACCATTTTTTACACCAAGCTGCTTACCATTGATAACAAACTGATCCTGATTCCGAATGGAAGTCTGTCCAACAGCAGTATTACCAATTACAGCCATATGGATATGCGACGGATTGATCTGACCGTCGGGGTTGGCTATGAATCGGATTTGTCAAAGGTTAAAGCAGTGCTTGAGGGTGTGGTAAAGACAGAAACCGCATTGATAAAGGATGAACCGGTCGATATTTTTGTATCGGATCTGGGGGATAGTGCCGTAGATATGGGCATTCGCGTATGGGTAAAAACAGAAGATTACTGGCCGGTGCGGTGGCGTTTGCTGGAGCAGATTAAAAATGCACTGGATGAAAATGGAATTTCGATTCCATTCCCACAGATGGATGTATCGATTCGGAAAGAATAAAAATATTCCGTTGAAATAAAAATGGAAGGATGAGAAATATGGATAAATTGAAATTGTCAGCATATGAAATAATAGAAGTAAGAAAGATTGCGGATATTGAATCCATGGGATATATTCTGCGACATAAAAAAAGCGGAGCACGCGTGTGTGTCATTTCCAATGAAGATGACAATAAGGTGTTTTCGATCGGATTTCGGACACCCCCGGAAGATGAGACAGGAGTTCCGCATATTATCGAGCATACCACGCTTTGCGGATCGGATAAATTTCCGGTCAAAGACCCTTTTATTGAGCTTGCCAAAGGGTCACTCAATACGTTTTTGAATGCAATGACATATCCGGAAAAAACACTGTATCCGGTAGCAAGTTATAATGAGCGGGATTTTAAAAATCTGATGGAGGTATATCTGGATGCGGTATTCCATCCAAATATTACAAAGTATAAAGAGATTTTTATGCAGGAAGGCTGGCACTATGAGCTGGAGTCAGAAGATGCACCGCTGACCATCAACGGCGTTGTATACAATGAAATGAAGGGGGCGTATTCCTCCCCGGATGAAGTGCTTGAGACGGCAATTATGGAAGCACTGTTTCCGGACAATACCTACAGCAAAAATTCCGGAGGGAACCCGGAAAAAATACCGGAACTGACGTATGAAAATTATCTTGCGTTTTATCACAAATATTATCACCCATGCAACTCCTATATTTATCTGTATGGAGATATGGATATAGAAGAGCGGCTCACCTGGCTGGATGAGGAATATTTAAGCCATTATGATGCAAATGAAGTGGAAGTACATTCACAAATCCAGCTGCAAAAGCCATTTGACGCGGTAGTATCCGAGCGCAGAACGTATCCGATCACAGAGGATGAACCGGAGGAGAAGCACACGTATCTTTCTTACAATAAAGTGGTGGGAACCGTTCTTGACCGTGAATTGTATCAGGCATTTTCTGTACTGGATTATGTCCTTGTCAGTGCGCCGGGAGCACCGGTACGCCAGGCACTGATTGATGCGGGAATCGGGGAAGATGTCTACGGATCTTTTGAGGATGGCATGCTTCAGCCGATGTTCTCCATTGTCGCTAAGAATGCCGATGAGTCTGATCAGACCCGTTTTGTGCAGATTATCGAGGAAACCTTACAGAAGCTGGTAAAGGAAGGTCTGAATCAGGATTCCCTTCTTGCGGGAATTAACAGTGCGGAATTCCGGTTCCGGGAAGCAGATTACGGACAGTTTCCGAAGGGACTTTTGTATGGACTGCAGTGTATGGAAAGCTGGCTGTTTGATGATACCAAGCCGTTTATTCATCTGGAATGTCTGGATACGTTACAGTTTTTACGCGAGCAGATCAAAACCGGATATTTTGAAGATCTGATTCAGAAGTATCTGCTGGACAATGCGCATGGTGCTGTGGTTGTGGTTGCGCCGGAGAAGGGACTTAACCGTGTCAGGGAACAGGCACTGGCAGAAAAACTTGCCGCATATAAGGCCGGATTGAGTGACGAAGAGGTGCAGGCGCTGGTTGCCCAGACCAGACATCTGCGGGAATATCAGGAAGAACCGTCAAAGGAAGAAGATCTGTTGAAAATTCCGATGCTTGGCAGAGAGGATATGAAAAAAGAAGCCATGCCGTTTTCCAATAAAGAGGAGAACATGGGAGAAATTCCGGTTGTCCGGCATGAGGCACCGGCAAATGGCATCGATTATATTACTCTGATGTTTGAGTGCAATGACATTGCAGAGGAGGAGGTTCCGTACCTTGGACTTCTGCGCGCGGTACTCGGATATGTCAATACCAGATCCTACAGTTATGCCGATCTTGCAAATGCCATCAATATTTATACCGGCGGAATTACCAGTGGGGTCAGCATGTATCCGGATCTGAAAAATCACGATGCGATGGCAGTTAAATTTGAGATTCGCATGAAAGTGCTTGAGAGCAATCTGGAGCATGCCATGAAACTGGCAGAGGAAATCTTAAACAGTTCGGATCTGCACGATACCAAACGACTGGCTGAACTGATTGCACAGGTGAAATCCAGACTGCAGGTGAATTTAAGCAGCAGCGGGCACACGGTAGCTGCAATGCGTGCACTTTCTTACGAATCTGTTTATGCATTTTATAATGATGCGACAATTGGTATTGCATACAATCAGATGATCCGCAGACTGGATGAGCAGATGAAAGAGAACCCGCAGGCGGTAGCCGAAAAACTGCAGCAGCTGATAGAAAAAGTATTTGTCAGAAAGAGAATGCTCATCAGCTTTACCGGAGAAGAAGGCTCTTATGAAAAAGCTTCCCCGATTATGCAGAAGTATCTGGAGAAACTTCCGGAAGGAACACCGGCGCAGGCTGCAATCCATCCGGTGCTTTCTAAGAAAAATGAGGGATTTACGGACGCCTCCCAGATCCAGTATGTGGCAAGATCCGGTAACTTTATCAGCCATGGATACGCATATCACGGAACCTTAAAGATTTTAAAAATGATTTTAAGCTATGAATATCTGTGGATGAATATCCGTGTAAAGGGCGGTGCATATGGATGTATGAGTTCTTTCCTTAGGACCGGAGACAGTTATTTTGTATCTTACCGGGACCCGAATCTGGCAAAGACCAATGCAGTCTATGAGAAAATTCCGGAATATGTGGCATCCTTTGATCCGGATGAGCGTGATATGACAAAATATATCATTGGCACGTTTGGAGCTTTAGATACACCGTTAAACCCGGAAGCAAAGGGAAGCCGTTCGATGGCTGCTTATCTGGAACATCTGACCTATGAGGAAATCCAGAAAGAGCGTGACGAGATACTGACAGCGACACCGGCAGATATCCGCAGTCTTTCGGACCTGATCGCCTCGATCCTTTCCGATCAGTGTCTGTGTGTAGTGGGAAATGAGCATGCAATCCGTGAAGAAAGCGGTATGTTTACCTCAATTCAGGGACTGTGCGAATAGCACGATAAAGGAGATACAAATGACAGCAGCAAATTTTAAGTCAGGGTTTGTTACAATTATCGGCAGACCAAATGTAGGAAAATCAACGTTGATGAACCGTCTGATCGGACAGAAGATTGCAATCACATCCAATAAGCCACAGACAACCAGAAACCGGATCCAGACCGTGTATACGGATATGGAGCGTGGACAGATCGTTTTTCTTGACACGCCGGGAATTCACAAAGCAAAAAATAAGCTTGGTGAATATATGGTAAATGTTGCAGAAAAGACACTGAACGAGGTGGATGTCGTATTGTGGCTGGTGGAGCCGAGTAATTTTATCGGTGCGGGGGAACAGCACATTGTAGAACAGCTGAAAAAAGTCCAGACGCCTGTGATTCTTGTGATCAATAAAGTTGATACCGTGGAAAAAGATAAGGTGCTGGAGTTTATCGATACCTACCGTAAGATTTATGATTTCGCGGAGATTATTCCGACTTCCGCCCTTCGCGGACAGAATGTGGATGACGTGATTGATTCTATTTTTAAGTATCTTCCGTATGGTCCGCAGTTTTATGACGAGGATACGATTACCGATCAGCCGGAGCGTGCGATCTGTGCGGAGATCATAAGAGAAAAAGCACTTCATGCGTTAAGCGATGAAGTACCGCATGGAATTGCCGTTGCCATCGACCAGATGAAACCGCGCAAAGGCGGAAAGATGTATGATATCGACGCAACGATTGTGTGTGAACGGGATTCCCACAAGGGAATTATTATCGGAAAGCAGGGGTCGATGCTTAAAAAGATCGGAACCAATGCGCGTTACGAGATGGAAAAAATGCTGGATGCCAAAGTGAATTTAAAACTTTGGGTGAAGGTGAAGAAAGACTGGAGAGACAGTGATTTCCTGATTAAGAATTTCGGGTATCGGGAGGAAGAATAAAAGATAAGGATCAGATGATGGGTTTCCAATATTTTTCGGGAATAGAATTACCGCCATTGCAGACGCTAGTAATGGAGGTAAGGTGCAATGGAGAAAACCTGGGAAACATTCTGGATAACAGGAAAAGTTACCGATTATCTGACTTATCGGAATGAAGTGACGGACGTCGCAGAAAGCGTCGGAGGTCACGGACAGAAGGAACAGCAGAAGTATGAGTCAGTCTGTGATAGTGATGGGCATGGTTTTAACAGCCATGCCTGTCAATGATTATGACAAAAGAATAACGATTCTGACAAAGGAAAGGGGAAAAATCACAGCGTTTGCCAGAGGTGCCAGACGACCGTCGAGCCAGCTGCTGGCAGCGACGAATCCCTTTGCCTTTGGCGAATTCGAAGTGTTTGAGGGAAGAAATTCCTATAATGTTACCAAAGCAAATATTCAGAATTATTTTCGCGAACTGGTTTTGGATCTGGATGCAGCATCGCTTGCGTTCTACTTTGCAGAATTCGCGGAATATTATTGTCAGGAAAATAATGATGAGCGGGAAATGTTAAAGCTTTTGTACCAGTCGTTTCGTGCACTGGAAAACAGCAGGTATTCCAAAGAACTTGTGCGTGCAGTGTTTGAACTAAAAGCCATAACCATCAATGGAGAAGGACCGCAGGTGTTTGCCTGTATGCATTGTCATGCGAAAGAAGACCTGTGTTCCTTTTCGGTGAAAAGGGGAGGCATCTTCTGCAGAACCTGTGCGAAGGAAGTACAGGGCCTGTATATTTCCGATTCCACGCGATATACGATGCAATATATCATATCCACACCTGTCGCCAGATTATACTCGTTTACCGTTTCAGAGGAAGTACTAAGGGAACTGAAGATGATTATGAAAGAATATATGGCGTATTATGTGCATCATGACTTTAAGTCCCTTTCGATTTTCGGTTGAAATGGGAATATGAAAAGTGTATAATATCATGGATTGTGAATAGAGGAGGATTTGTGAAATCATGAAGAAATTCGGTCAGATCGTGCTGGTATTTCTGCTTAGCGTAGGAATGTTTACCGGTTGCGGCACTTCTTACAAAGCGGATGAAAGCACAGTTTTTGTACTGAAAGATGGAAAAATCGTGTCTACCGATGTGGAAAATTTTGACGAAAAGACATATGATAAAGACGGATTGAAAGAATATGTCAAAAATGAAATAGATACCTATAATGAGAAAAACGGAAAGGGAAGCGTTTCGCTGAAAAAACTCGACACAGGAGAAAAAAAGGCAACGCTTACCATTGCGTACCGTACAGCCGAAGATTATCAGAAATTTAATGATATGGAACTGTATACGGGAAGTGTTGCAGAAGCACTGGCCGCAGGGTATTCTTTTGACGGATCGTTTGCATCCGTAAAAAACGGAAAGATCAAAGTGTGTGAGAGCAGCGCATTTCTGGATGACTCCAGCTGCAAAGTGGTTGTAATCCGTGGAAATACAAATGTAAAAGTAAAAGGAACCATCTGTTATGTATCCACGACAAATACCAGTTATGTGGATGCACAGACCATTGCAATCAAAGAAGGAACGTCCCTTCTTGCAGCGGAAAAAACAACAGAGGGAACGGAAAGTGCCACAGAGGCAGCAGGCACACAGATTGAGGAAACGACAGGAGCGGTATCCGATGACGATCTGATCGATGTTACGGAGCAGGAATCCGAAGTGAAGTTTCAGTTTGACGAGGAAGATACCAGTACCGATGATGCCACAGGCGAATTCAGTCAGGTATATACCTATATAATTTATAAGTAACTCAGATCCAGCCTTTGGGCGGATCAGAAAATACATAATAGAATGTGAGGATTACATAATGGAAAAGACGATGGACAAAATTGTGCAGGTAGCAAAAGCAAGAGGTTTTGTATATCCGGGATCTGAAATCTACGGCGGTCTTGCAAATACATGGGATTACGGAAATCTTGGTGTAGAACTGAAAAACAATGTGAAGCGTGCATGGTGGAAGAAGTTCATACAGGAAAACCCATACAATGTTGGTGTGGACTGCGCCATCCTGATGAACCCACAGACCTGGGTTGCTTCCGGACATCTGGGAGGTTTTTCTGATCCGCTGATGGATTGTAAAGAATGTCATGAGCGTTTCCGTGCAGATAAGCTGATCGAAGATTTTGCACAGGAGAATAACATCGAGTTGGACGGATCCGTAGATGGATGGTCCAATGAGAAAATGGTAGATTTTATCGAAAGTCATAACATTCCATGTCCTTCCTGCGGTAAGCATAATTTTACAGACATCCGTCAGTTTAATCTGATGTTTAAGACATTCCAGGGAGTTACGGAAGATGCAAAAAATACCGTATATCTTCGTCCGGAAACCGCACAGGGTATTTTCGTTAACTTCAAAAATGTGCAGAGAACTTCCCGTAAGAAAATTCCGTTTGGAATCGGACAGATTGGTAAGTCTTTCCGTAATGAGATTACACCGGGGAATTTCACATTCCGTACGAGAGAGTTTGAGCAGATGGAGCTGGAATTTTTCTGTGAGCCGGGTACCGATTTAGAGTGGTTCCAGTACTGGAGAGCGTTCTGCCGTGACTGGCTGTTATCTCTGGGAATTAAGGAAGACGAGATGCGTCTGCGTGATCATTCTGCAGAGGAACTGTGTTTCTATTCTAAGGGAACGACGGATATTGAATTCTTATTCCCGTTTGGATGGGGGGAACTCTGGGGGATTGCCGACCGTACCGATTACGATCTGACACAGCATCAGAATGTGTCCGGTCAGGATATGACGTATTTTGATGATACCAAGGGAGAAAAGTATATTCCTTATGTTATTGAGCCATCACTTGGTGCTGATCGTGTGGTTCTGGCATTTTTATGTGCCGCATACGATGAGGAAAATATCGGAACAGAGGAAAAGCCGGACGTAAGAACCGTTTTCCATTTCCATCCGGCACTTGCTCCGGTTAAGATCGGTGTGCTTCCGTTATCCAAGAAGTTAAATGAGGGTGCGGAAAAAGTATATGCCCAGCTGGCAAAGAAATACAATTGTGAGTTTGATGACAGAGGAACGATCGGAAAGCGTTACCGCCGTCAGGATGAGATTGGTACACCATTCTGTGTTACCTATGATTTTGATTCCGAAGAGGATGGAGCCGTTACCGTACGTGACCGTGACACCATGCAGCAGGAAAGAATTAAAATCGATGAGCTGGATGCATATTTTGAGAAAAAATTTGAATTTTAATATCGCATAAATAAAAGTCTGCCCTGTGGATTACAAAACGGATGGTTTGCGTCCGGCTCTGTGATTCATGGGGCATAACTATGGTAAAAAATGCTTGCGAAATGCGAATTCTGTGTTACAATAAGTATAGCATAGTCGTGAAGTCTGTGTTCACGGCTCAGCTTTATGAAAAACGGATCATGTTATTCGTTTTTCGAATTTATACAATAAACAAATATTAGGAGGAATTGTCAAATGGCAAACAAGTGGGTATACACCTTCAAAGAAGGTAACATGACCATGCGTAACCTTCTCGGTGGTAAGGGTGCTAACCTTGCTGAGATGACTGAAATCGGTCTTCCAGTACCACAGGGATTCACCATCACAACTGAGGCATGTACTCAGTACTATGAGGATGGACGTAAAATCAATGATGAAATTATGGCTCAGGCTATGGAAGGTGTAGCTTGGATGGAAAAAGAGAACGGCAAGAAGTTCGGTGATCTTAAGAATCCTCTTCTTGTATCTGTACGTTCCGGAGCACGTGCTTCTATGCCTGGTATGATGGATACGATCCTTAACCTTGGTCTTAACGACGATGTAGTAGCAGCTATGATCGCTGGTAACCCAGATCCAAAGTTTGAGAGATTCGTATACGATTCATATCGTCGTTTCATTCAGATGTTCTCTGACGTTGTAATGGAAGTTGGTAAGAAATACTTCGAGCAGCTCATCGACAAGATGAAAGCTGACAGAGGTGTTAAGTTTGACGTTGACCTTACAGCAGCAGACTTAAAGGAATTAGCAGAGCAGTTCAAGGCTGAGTACAAGAATCAGTTAGGAACAGAGTTCCCTTCCGATCCTGTAGAGCAGTTAAAGCTTGCAATCGAGGCTGTATTCCGTTCATGGGACAACCCACGTGCTAACGTATATAGAAGAGACAACGATATCCCATATTCCTGGGGAACCGCTGTTAACGTAATGCCAATGGTATTCGGTAACTTAAATGATCAGTCCGGTACAGGTGTTGCTTTCACTCGTGATCCTGCAACTGGCGAGAACAAGCTTATGGGTGAGTTCCTGATCAATGCACAGGGTGAGGACGTAGTTGCCGGTGTTCGTACTCCAATGCCAATCGCTCAGATGGAGCAGGAGTTCCCAGAAGCATACGCTGAATTCCTTAAGGTATGTGAGACTCTTGAGAATCACTACCATGATATGCAGGATATGGAGTTTACGGTTGAGAACAAGAAGTTATACATGCTTCAGTGCCGTAACGGTAAGAGAACAGCTCCGGCTGCATTAAAGATCGCTTGCGATTTAGTAGACGAGGGACATAAGACTCCGGAAGAGGCAGTTGCTATGATCGATCCTCGTAACCTTGATACATTATTACATCCACAGTTCGATGCTGCTGCACTTAAAGCTGCAACTCCACTTGGAAAGGGTCTTGGAGCATCTCCGGGAGCTGCTTGTGGTAAGGTTGTATTTACCGCTGACGATGCTGAAAGCTGGGCTGAAAGAGGAGAGAAGGTCGTTCTTGTACGTCTTGAGACATCTCCAGAAGATATCACAGGTATGAAGGCTGCTCAGGGTATCCTTACCGTACGTGGTGGTATGACAAGCCACGCAGCCGTAGTTGCCCGTGGTATGGGTACCTGCTGTGTATCTGGATGTGGCGACATCAACATGGATGAGGAGAACAAGAAGTTCACACTCGCTGGACAGACATTCACAGAGGGATCTGAGATCTCTATCGATGGTACAACTGGTAACATTTACGCTGGACTGATCCCAACCGTAGACGCTTCTATCGCTGGTGAGTTCGGACGTGTTATGGCTTGGGCTGATGAGTTCAGAACTCTTAAGGTTCGTACAAACGCTGATACCCCGGCTGATGCTAAGAAGGCTCGTGAGCTCGGTGCAGAAGGTATCGGACTTTGCCGTACAGAGCATATGTTCTTCGATCCAGAGAGAATCGCTGCTTTCCGTGAGATGATCTGTTCTGATACAGAGGAAGAGAGAGAAGTTGCTCTTGACAAGATTCTTCCATATCAGCAGTCTGACTTCAAGGCTCTCTATGAGGCTCTTGAGGGATGCCCGGTAACCATCCGTTTCCTGGATCCACCTCTTCATGAGTTCGTTCCTACAGAGGACGCTGACATTGAGAAGCTTGCTAAGGCTAAGAATAAATCAGTAGAAGAGATCAAGGCTATCTGTGCATCACTTCATGAGTTCAACCCAATGATGGGACACAGAGGATGCCGTCTTGCTGTTACTTATCCTTCTATTGCCAAGATGCAGACAAAGGCTGTTATCCGTGCAGCGATTGAAGTACAGAAGGAGCATGCAGATTGGACAGTTAAGCCAGAGATCATGATTCCACTTGTATGTGAAGTTAAGGAGCTTAAGTATGTTAAGAATATCGTAGTAGAGACCGCTGATGCTGAGATCGCTGCTGCCGGTGTAAACCTTGAGTACGAGGTTGGTACAATGATCGAGATCCCTCGTGCAGCCCTTACTGCTGATGAGATCGCTACAGAGGCTGACTTCTTCTGCTTCGGTACAAACGATTTAACACAGATGACATTCGGATTCTCTCGTGATGATGCAGGTAAGTTCTTAAATGCTTACTATGATAAGAAGATCTTCGAGAGCGATCCATTCGCTAAGCTTGACCAGACAGGTGTTGGTAAGTTAATGGAGACAGCTATCAAACTTGGTAAGCCGGTTAATCCTAAGCTTCACGTTGGTATCTGTGGTGAGCACGGTGGAGATCCTTCATCTGTTGAGTTCTGCCACAAGATTGGTCTGGATTACGTTTCATGTTCTCCATTCCGTGTACCGATCGCTCGTCTTGCAGCAGCACAGGCAGCTATCGCTGAGAAGGCAGCTAAATAATTTATTGTGAGTCGTTTTGTTGTGAGGCATCTCATAACAGAATAAAGCAGATTTACATGAACCAGATCTAGGCTCGTGTTGCGTATCAGCCCCATCATTTGATGGGGCTGATATTTTCTATATCAAATCACAGAGCAATACTGCATTTGAGAGTGTTATTATGTTGTGTGGGGAGCCACTTTTTGTGGTTGTTACTTTTTGAATAAGCAATTTCAAATGCTTTTGGGGATATTGTTCTTATTGATATCCGTGTCGGATGAAATCTCAGATGTAAAATAAAAATTGAATGATTGTGTGAGATAAAGGATGATAGGGTGAGTTTTTGGTGCCCAAGAAATAGAAATATTTGAAGAGGGAGCAAAAGAATTGTTGTGTGTGGGGAACAGCTTTTTGAAAAGCTTTCAGAAAGGGGTGGCATGGAAGAAATGGTACTAAAAGCGCATAAAGAGATTGCAAAGTACTACTTTAAGCAAGAATTTTAGATGATGTAAAGGCAAAGTAGTACTATAAGCAAGAATTTTAGATGATGTAAAGGCAAAGTAGTACTATAAGCAAGAATGAAGCAATTAAGTACTACTTTTTATATCAAATCATGATGGGAAAAAGAAAAAAGTAGTACCAAATAAAAGAATGATGGCTACTATGTACTGTTTTGAAAGAAAAATGGACGAAAGGAGACTGAAAAGTGGTGTTAAAGACGTTGATTCTGGATTTAATGTACTACTTCCGGGGAGCACAGGATACGAAAAATCAAAATAAGTAGTACTAAAAAAGATTGCGAGAAGGATTTAGTACGATTTAAGACAAAGAAGGAAAGGATGATTATTGGGGATGCAATTATTTCAGAAACAAGTAAGAAACCAAATAAAAGAAACAAGAGATTTATTGGATAGGATTCAGCAGTTTCAGAAGACTGTACCAAAAGGTTCTTTGATAATTACGCATAAGCAAAAAAAGATTTATTATAAGTGGCAGTATCATGACGAGAACTTAAAATGTATAAGAAAGTATCTTTCGAAAAGGGAGATGAAACAGATTCAATTGTTAGCGCAAAAAGGTTATTATGAGAAAGTAGAGCCTATTTTACAGAAAAATTTGAAATTACTTGAAAATTTTGAAAGAGCATATTGTTATGATAAGGAAATGCAGGTATATGAATCAATGACAGAAGATAGAAAGTCGTTGGTTATACCATTGGAAGAGAATTGTACATATCGGATTCGGGCATGGGAACAGGAAACATATGAACCCTGCAGTAGATACCCGGAGGCATTGCGATATGAGACGAATGCTGGTGAATTTGTACGTTCCAAGTCAGAGGTAATTATAGCAAATCTTTTGCATATGGAAGCAGATCAGCTTCTTTACAAATATGAGCGGCCGCTAAAATTAAGATATCAAGGGCGTAAAATCATAGTTTATCCGGATTTTACAATTTTAAATACACAGACAGGAAAGTTTACCTATTGGGAGCATGCGGGACTGATGAGCAAACCAGAGTATGTTTCTGATTTTGTTTGGAAGAACAGTTTGTATTATGAGAACCATTTATTGCCGGGGACAGATGTTTTATTCACTTTTGAAACGGAAGATCATCCGCTGGAAATACGTATGATTAAGAATATGATTTCGAATTTACTGACGTAAAAGCATAAATATAGTGTAAAAAGGCACCTGTTTTGTTGCCTGAAATTTTTGTATAATATGATCAATGGAAAATTTTATAGCACGAATTCAGAAGTATCATCATAGCCATATTTCTATAATTGACTTGAGTAACAGTATAGTAGAAAAGGAGATACAATTATGGAAATGACGCAAATCAAACAAAACAAGTTGAAGATGATACTTCAGTTTTCGATTCCGAGCATTATAGCGATGTTATTACAGACCGTTATAACGATTACAGATGGCTTTTATACCGGAAATTATGTAGGAGAACAGGCATTGGCAGCAATCAATCTTGGACTTCCGGTTTTGTATTTTTATCTGGGCGTAGGACTTTGTGTAGGAGTTGGCGGTTCCGTCATCTGTGGCAGGTTGCTTGGGGCAAAGAAGAGGAAAAAAGCGCATGAGGTATTTTCGCAGACGATGGTAACAGCGGCGGTTGTGTGTGTAATCAGTTCACTTTTAGTGTTTGCGCTTTTTCAGCCGGTACTTGGCATCCTGCGTGCAGATGGCAGTTTGTCTGGATATTTTACACAGTATTACAGGGTTATGCTTTTCACCTATCCACTCATGGTGAGCAGCACGGTTTTGGGAATGTTCATTCGCGTTGACGGGAAACCGCAACTTTGTATGTTTGTAAGCATTGCAGGCTGTATACTGAATGTGATTTTAGATTATATGTTTGTGGGAGTCCTGCGACTTGGCGTACTGGGAAGTGCAATCGGATCTTTAATCGTTCAGATGGTTTCGGTATGGATTCAGCTGGGATATTTTATGGGGAAAAGCAGAGAAATCAAATTTCATAGTTTTGTATTTGATTGGAAAATAAACAGAGAGATTTTACTGAATGGATCTTCTGAGTTTATCGGAGAAATGTCGAGTGCCATATCCATGTTTGCCTTCAACTATGTATTAATGAAATATGTGGGAGCCGAGGGAGTGGCGGCGTTTACAATTCTTGGATTTGTAGTGTATGGCTACAGCATGATTTGCATTGGATTTGGACAGGGAATCAGTCCGCTGGTCAGTGTTTGCCGTGGCGCACATGAAATGCAGATGGCAATCGACATAAGAAAAATCACAAACGGAATCCTGTTTTTGACAGGTGTGGTGATTGCAGGTGTTTTTGCCGTGACCGGAAAGGGCTATGCGGGAATGTTTGGATGTAGCAGCAGTGTGGCGGACATGGTTGCGACCGGATTCAGAATTTATTCGATCACATTTCTTGTCATGGGATATGATGTAATTAATTCCATGTACTTTACAAGCTGCGGAGACGCAAAATCATCCGCACTTATTTCTTCACTTCGGGGAATTGTATTGTTGCTGGCATTTATATTGATTCTTCCGGCACTGCTTGGAATGAATGGTGTCTGGCTGGCAACACCATGTACAGAAATACTGACAGCAATCGTTTCGTTATGTCTGATCCAGGCACAGCAAAAGAAAATAAAAAGGGATGATAACAATGGAAAACAGGAAAAAGACGCAGACTGGCACAACCATACGGAGTGCGGTTATTAATCGGGCAATCAGTTATATTTTTGAACATATGGATGAGGATATCACCGTGGAGGATGTGGCACATCACTGTGCTTACTCGAAGTATCATCTGACCCGTATGTTCAAGGAGGATACGGATGAGGCGCTGTATCAGTTCATTAAGCGTGTGCGCTTAGAGCGCAGCGCCTGGCGTCTGAAAGTTGAAAAAGAAAAAAGCATTACAGAAATTGGCGAAGAGTATGGGTATTCTTCGTCTAATTTTGCTACTGCATTTAAAAAGCATCTGGCTCTTTCTCCGGCTGCTTTTCGCAAAAGCAGTGAGCAGATTGTAGAGGAAAGTTCGTTTTCTCATGGAATCACGCTGGACCAATTGGATAAGGCAGAAAAACTGATTACGATTGAAAACCTGCAGGGGGTTATGGTTGTCTATGAACGAAAAAGAGGCAACTACCATAATCTTTCGGATGAATGGTGTGTGTTTATTGATAAATATGAGTATCTGGCGACGAAGGACACGCTGTACATTGACTGTACGATCGACGATCCTTCCATCACCGATGAGGATAACTGCATGTATGAATTATGTCAGACAATTTCACCCACACATCCGGCTCTCAAAGAGCATACAGACATTCTGACGCATCATTTCGAGGGTGGAAAATATGCAATTTATCATTTTAAAGGATTTCCGCAATTTTTGTTTATGGTGTATCAGGAGATATTCTGCAGATGGCTGTCAAGGACAGGCAATCAGATGGATGAGAGGCCCGTTCTTGATATTTATCGGAAGGTAAGGGAAGATGGGTATATGGAAATTGATATTTGTTTTCCGCTGAAATAGTTATCAGGGGGATGATTATGTTAAACAGGTATTATAGGAAAAAATTTGATAAAGAAAAAATGTTACAGGATGCATCTATTCTTACAAGAACGGAAGAAGGTGCAGCAGACAGTTCTATTACATTTTATGAAGTGATGCCGGGAATTGAACTCACTTACAATTTCTTTCATGGAAAATCAGGTGCAGAAGCGGAAAGTTGTCCTGAGACACAGGAAATGATAGAAATCAATCATTGCAGACAGGGACGTTTTGGATGCAAGATTGGAAAAAATGGATATGTTTATCTTGGAGCAGGGGAAATTGGGGCAAGTATACTTGGAGTAGAAAAAACAAATCCGGAGTTTCCGCTTGGATTCTATGAGGGAGTTTCCATATTGATACACGTTCCAATGGCAGCAAAGAGTCTGGAACAGATGTTTCCGGATCTGGTAAAGCAGATTTATCTTCTAAAAATGCAAATAGAGGAAAATGACGGGGGTATGATGATACGGAATATTCCTGAATTGCGGCACATATTTGACGAGCTGTATCATATCAATTCGCAGATAGAAGTAACTTATATGAAATTAAAGGTGTTGGAAATCATTCTGACCATGCACCTTGTACCATATGACCGAAATTCCTGTTATCCCGCATATTATAAGTCTGGTGATATGGAAAAAATAAAAGCTATTCGCAATGAGGCAGTTGCACATCTGGATAAAAGAATTCCATTGAAAGAGCTGGTGGACAAATATGGTATTTCGCTGACAAATGCAAAAATGTGTTTTAAGGAAGTCTATGGAGAACCATATTTTTCTTATATGAAAAAATACCGGATGCATAAAGCGATTCATTATCTGGAAGAATCAGAAAAAAGTATTGCAGAAATTGCCTGATATTTCCGTAAAATTGGTATTGACTAAAAAGATTAACTGATTTTACAGGAGGTAAGTATATTGAAATGAACAGGAAAAAATGTAGCAGGAATTGTAATTTATGCAGTGTTGTACATAGCAATCATTTATGGATCACTATGTCTTGGGTATCTTCATCCGTTTTTTTGGGTGTATGCATCGGTAGTATCATCTCTGTTTGCAGGAATTCCATTTTTGTGTATTACATCAAAGTGGCATAAGTTTGGAGTTGGAACATTTCTGGCAGTTCTGATGGCTGGTGCGTGTATGCTGGCAGGAGAAGGAACTGCATTAAATTATGTGACGATCATCGTTGCGGGCATTATTGTCGATGTTATCAGATGTGTGATTGGAAATGACAGGCTTGCCGGAGTAAGGGCAGTGTATCCACTGTTTGCATTGCTTCCTTTTGGACGGACTATGGTCATCTGGACAGATCGTGCCAATGAAATTGTCAGTCAGGCTGCAGAAATGGGAGAAGCATATGGTAAAACTATGGAAGCCATTACTCCATGGTGGATGCTGATCCTGATGATTCTGCTGACAGTAGCACTTGCTTTTGCAGCTATGCGGGTTACAGAGAAAGTAATGAAAAAATCTGCAATGAAATTTGAAGCATAAAAGCGCGAAGATTAAGGGTAATGAAAAAGGAGTGTCAGACACTTAGACGCAGTGTAAGCCACAGTTTATGTGGTTATGCACTGCGTTATTTTTCTGGGAATATATAGTATTTGATTTGGTGCAACTTGCCTCCTGATTTTTACAACTTACTGCTTGGGGCGTGGTGGATTTGGGTTTCCTATGTTATATTTAGAAGCAGGAAAAGAAGTGAAAAATGACTTGATATTGAAAATTATGACCGTAGGAATCTGGTAGCTCATTCGATAAAAAGAAAGGAAAACAACGTGTATGAAACATATACCCTTTGAAATTGTTCGCGCACAAGCGCAGGACGCCGTCGCATTGTTGGATTATTTGAAAATTGTTGGTGGAGAAACAGAAAATCTCAGCTTTGGTGCAGAAGGTGTGCCACTTGGTGTTGAAGATGAACAAGACTATCTCGGTATGCAGGCACAGTCACGCGATCATATACAGCTGCTTGCAAAGGTAGATGGTGAAATCATTGGAACTGCAAGCCTTAATCGAAAGCAAAATCGCATGAGCCACCGCGCGGAATTTGGTATTAGTTTGAAAAAAGCGTGGTGGGGATGCGGTGCGGCGTCCGCATTGACCGAGCGCATTCTTGCTTTTGCAAGGAAAACAGGGGTGGAACAGATTAATCTTGAGGTGCGCAGCAGCAACAAACGAGCCATTGCGCTGTATGAAAAGTTTGGATTTCGCAAACTATGCACATTTCCCGGCTTTTTCAAAATCAATGGAGAACTGATCGATTTTGATTTTATGAATCTTGATATCTGCTCCACTGTACAAACTGATGGAAAATCGCATTCTGAAAATGGTATATAAGGGAAGAACTGATGGTATTGTTGGAAACAGAGCGTTTGCTCTTAAGAAATTATAAAGAGGAAGATTTTTCAGATATTATGGAATATTTTTCGAATGAAGAAGTAAGTCGATATGAGGATTTTTATTCAATGTCTGAAAATCAGGTAAAGAAAATTATAGCGGAATGGAAGAACATGGACAATCGTTTTGTGGCAGAATTGAAAGAGTGTCATAAGGTGGTTGGAAGCGTAGGATATTGGATAGATGAAGATGGACATCATTGCATAGATTACGATTTTAATCCGGAATTTGGTGGAAATGGCTATGCGACGGAAGCATGCGAGGCGTTACTTCATTATTTATTTCATACGAAAGAAATATCGAAGCTCATATTTGGAGTGATGACGTAATTGAAAAATATTGCTTATGAGAGAGGTAATTGACAAAACTAATGAAATTAGTTATCATGAAATAAATACTAATTTTGTTAGTTTTTAATACATAGGAGACAGAAATAAATGCCAAGAATAGGACTTTCAAGGGAAAAAGTAATTGAGCAGGCAGCTGCGCTTGCAAATGAAAAAGGATTAGAGTATGTGACAATCACCACACTGGCTGACTACTTAGGAATTAAAAAGCCTTCTTTATATAATCATATAAAAAGCCAGGAAGACATTTACCACGGAATTATGATATATGGTTGGAAAAACGGAGCTGAGAAGATAGCCGAGAGTATTGTTGAAGAGGATGCACATGAGGCATTACGAAAATATGCGTGTGCATTTTATCAATATGCAATGGATAATCCTGGAATTTTTGAGGCAATGCTTTGGTACAACAAATATAAGAGTGAGGAATTAATCAAAGCGACAGAAAAAGTATACATTTTTTTCTTTGCACAGACAGATAAGTTGCATATAGACAGGGAGGTTGCAAATCATCTTCTTCGCACGTATCGTGCATTCCTGGAAGGTTTTTTGCTTCTTGTGATACATGATTCGTTTGGAAATCCAATATCGATAGAGGAAAGTTTTGCATTGTCTCTTGATGTATTGATCAGTGGAATGAAGCAGTATGAAGCATAGAAAAGTGATGAAACAAGAGTCAGAGGGTTGATCAACTGTAACATGGAAAGATACCGGATATTAGGGTTTGGACTTTGGGCAGTTTGTCTGAAAGAAACAGGTGAGATGATTGGTGACGGTGGATTAACCATGCAGCCTATCAATGGAAAAATCAAGCCAGAGATAGGATATCATGTGAGAAAAGACCAACAGAGGAAAGGCTATGCAAAGGAAGCTGCGATTGCAGTACGGGATTTCAAGGGAAGAATGGAGTGCTTTATGGAATATATCAGAGTGACAAGTGAAAATATAGACAAAGAACACATATGTTGTGCGATTTCAAATGACAAGGATATTCAGGTAATATCCAAAAAGGCGTGGTTACGAGAGCGATTTGAGGACGGTCTGGTTTTTCTGAAAAGCACAGAACGGGGAAAGTGCTTTATTGAGTATATACCGGCTGAAAATGCATGGAATCCAATTTGTGCAGAGGGTTATATGTATATTGACTGTCTGTGGGTGGCCGGCTCTTTCAAAGGACATGGCTATGGAGCAGATCTGCTGAACGCCTGCATAGAAGACAGCAGGAGCAAAGGCAAAAAGGGAGTATGTATTTTATCATCCAAAAAGAAAAAGCCTTTTTTGGCAGATCCTAAATTCCTGCAGTATAAAGGATTCAAGGTTTGTGATGAAGCGGACAATGGGATTCAGTTATGGTATTTACCGCTTGAGGAGAATGCTTCTTTGCCTGAATTCAAAGAATGTGCCAAACATCCCCACATTGAAGAAAAAGGGTATGTTTTGTATTATACCAGCCAATGTCCGTTTAATGCGAAATATGTTCCGGCTGTAGAAGGCGTGGCAAAGGAAAATGGCGTGCCATTTCAAGCGATTCATTTACAGAGCAAGGAGGAAGCACAAAATGCACCTACACCGGTTACGACGTATGCGTTGTTTTATGATGGAGCGTATCTGACGAACGAGCAGATGAATGACAAAAAGTTCTTAAAGCTATTAAAAGGTTAAGAGCTGAGAAAAATGGAGTTTTTATATGAATAAAGAGTGGTCGCAAAAGAATAAGGAAATACAGGTTTTGTTAGGAAAAGAATCTACTTACCAGGAAGGCATTCAGAAGTTGATTTCTTTTCGTGAAGAATTATTCGAACAGATTTCCAATATAGTAAGCAGTTATCCGAAAGATGCTTTTTATCAGATGCCGTTTAAAAACGCGAAGGGGTATCACAGTAAAACGCTTGTGTATTCTATCTGGCACATTTTCAGAATAGAGGATATCGTGGCACATGAATTGATAGAGAAGGATCAACAGATTTTGTTTACAGATTCATATGAGCAAAGGATACATGCGCCTGTTATTACCACAGGAAATGAATTGGACAGTGAGAAAATAGTTGCTTTTTCTAAGAAAATAGATGTGGATGAGCTTTTGTTATATGCAAAGGCTGTTATGGAATCTACCCATGCATTTTTGCCTAAATTATCCTATGATGACATGAAACGGAAATTTACAGATGCGGATAAGGAAAGGTTAGTTGATTCCAAATGTGTTTCCACAGATGAAAATGCCGTTTGGTTAATTGATTACTGGTGCAGTAAAGATGTCAGAGGCTTGTTGAAAATGCCCTTTTCCAGACATTGGATCATGCATATTGAAGCAATGCTTAGAATTAAAAATCAACTATGCAAAATAGTCAGAGACAATTAATTGCCTCGAAGCTTGGAGTGACCAAGGCTGCATTGTATAAGCATTATAAAAGCAGGCAGGAGATATTGGATAGTATTATTGAAAAAATGAATGAGCTGGATAGGGAAAGAGTAAAGCAGTATGAAATGCCGGAGGGTGATCTGGAAAAGGTTACAGCCGAGTATAAAGAAACGGCATTTGATAAGATCAAGCAGTTCACAAAGGTGCAGTTTCTTCATTGGACAGAGGAAGAGTTTTCAAGTTGTTTCCGTAAGATGCTGACATTGGAACAGTACAGGGAACCACAGATGGCACAGTTGTATCAGAATTATCTTGCAAGCGGACCATTAACTTATATAGAAGCTTTGTTTGCGGGAATGCTGGAAGATGCAGAGAGAGCCAGACAGATAGCACTTGATTTTTATGGACCTATTTTTTTGCTTTACAGCATATATGATGGAGCAGAAGACAAAAGTCATGTAATAAAGTTACTGGAAGAGCATATGGATCATTTCTTACAAGAAATGCAGATAAGTTGAAAGGGTGAAGCAAGAATAAAAGCAATCATTGAGTGGTATAAAAGGGTTGATGTTCTATTTAGCAGGAGAAAAAACAGATGAAGCTTTATTTTGGAAATATGGTAACAACAGTTACTACACTTATGATTTTATCGCTGGTCGGGTTTGTTGGATATTCAATCAGTAACAGAAGCAACATTAATTTCTGGGGCAGAAGGAGCCTGTTTGTTTTAGCATATGGTCTTGTTATATGCTGCTTTGTAGCCGCAAGGGACGGACTGGATAAAACAATTCAGTATACGATAGATGGAAACTGTAATCCTGGAATATTTTCACTTGTGAGCATTCCAAACATAGTTGGATGTGTCGGAGCTGCAATCATAATTATTGCAGCAATAGCAACACCAATTGCAAAGTCACAGCATATGCGTGAGATATGGTTTTATGTAATGTCCAGCGGAGTGATGCTAAAGATTGTAGTTATGGAGATTGCAAGAATTATACAGATGTTTTAGGAGTGTTTTCATGAGAGTAGAGACTGAAAGAATGTATCTTTATCCTTTAAGTGATGAAGAAATGCGGTTGGTTATTGAAAAAGAATCTGATCCTGAGATGAAACAGGCTTACACGGAGATGCTTGAAGGGAGTCTTTCTAACCCTGATAAGAGAATATGGTATGCCATCTGGAATATGGAATTGAAAGATGATCCAGAAACTATAGCGGGTGATTTTTGCTTTAAGGGACTTGGGGATGATGGAGTGATTGAAATTGGATATGGTCTGAAAGAAGAATACCGGCATCATGGATATATGACAGAAGCAGTAAAAGCAATCACAGAATGGGCATTGTCACAGGAAAATGTAAAGCAGGTGGAGGCGGAAACCGACGCAGAAAATATAGCCTCACAGAAAGTCCTTTTCCGATCAGGATTTGTCAGTAATGGGAAAATGGGAGAAGAGGGACCAAGATTTGTATATGAAGGCAGGTGATAACAATATGAAGATAAATATAGAAAACCATGAGTTCACAGAATTATGGGATGGCGTTTTATATAAAGCCTTATCAGATTATCCGAATGTAAGTGATAATGAAATGAAGGACATGATTGATTTTGTGAATTATGAGAAAATCAATGGAAGACAATGTGAGATAGAAGCTGATAGAGAGGACATTTTACGGTATGTTCAGAAAGAAATGCTTAATCCGAAGAAGTATAAGGATGTACGCAGACCTGAAATTATAAGAGAATGTACGGCATGTAAAGCAAGGGGAGGTTGTATGACTGATTTGGTGTGCCATACAGCACCTTTAGAAAATGCAATTTTCATTTTAAAATGTGGTTCTTTACTATCTGCTGTAAATGCAAGGAAACTTCCGGATACTGTTTTACAGAAAGAAGACAGAAATGCAGCAAATGATACGACAGATTTTTTCCATTATGTAATGTTTTCGTGGGGAAACTGTCAGGCTGGGGACAGACTGGTAATGGAGAGAAAACTCGGAAGAAGTCCATCACCGGATGAGATGAGTGTGGGCTTTACGCCAGGTGTGCGATTTTATTTTAAATATGATGATTTAGATAAGCATCCGCAAGCTGTACACGATGGCTTTTTACCGGTTAAGGTAAAAGATGAGGTGAAGCTGGCTGATTATGTGTATATGATCATCATTCCGTCTGAATACAAGGAACAACTAATGAAAGTTATGTCGGAACAGTTGTCAGACAGAGTGTTTCTCCTGAGTCATGATAAGCTGGATGTATGGCAGTGGTCAGAAAAGGTATATTCCTTTGTACATGATGTGGCAAAAAAGAGATAGGCTGATTGCAGTAATGGATCTGATTATGGATTATCCGAAGAAAAATACTGCTTTTATAGGGCTATTTTGAAGTCATATGTGGCTGCCTGGATAGCATGGATTTTTTTGTTGACGAATGTGAGCTGTTTTATTAACATGGAAAATATAAACAGGTACGGAAAATATTAGAATAAGGGGAATAAAAGATGATTTGTGGAATGACATATTACCAGATATGCTGGTATTTTTTGATCTATTCATTTGGAGGCTGGGCACTTGAAGTTGTCTATCATGCGGTAGCCTGTGGAAAAGTAATTAACAGAGGATTCCTAAACGGACCCGTGTGCCCGGTATACGGATTTGGAGTGCTTTCGGTATTTGCGATGATGAATACGTTTCAGGGTAGCGGATACCAGCTGAATGACGGTATGATTTTCCTGTTTGGTGTGATTTTGGCAACTGCGGTTGAGCTGATCGCCGGATGGCTCCTCGACGTTTGCTTTCATGCAAGATGGTGGGATTATTCCAATAAGCCATTGAATTTTCATGGATATATCTGTCTGGAGTTCTCATTGATCTGGGGAGTGGCAATTCTGCTTGTTGTGAAAGTATTTCAGTCTTTTTTGGAACATCACACTTCTGCGCACGCGCCATCCATTGTGGGGTGGATGGTCGTTGCCATACTTTATGCATTGTATCTGGCGGATCTTATGGTGACCGTTGCGGTTATTCAGGGACTGAACAGGAAACTTACGAGGCTGGATACAATTCGTGCCAACATGCGGGTGATCAGTGATAAGATCAGTGATTCTCTGGCAACAACGACGATTGATACTGCACAGAAGGTTGGCGAAGGTAAGGTGCAGGCGGCTTTGGCCAGGGCAGAGTTTAAGGAAGCAACGGAAGAGAAAGTAAATAAATCCATCGAGACGCTTCGTAAAAATAAGGCAGATTTACAGAAGGAATTTGATGAGTTATCCAGCTCAATCGTAGAGCATACGTTTGTGGGACAGGGACGGCTGATCAAGGCTTTTCCGGATATGAAACACAGGGATTATCTGGAAGTGGTTCAGGAATTAAAGAATAAGATGAGAGATAGAAAATAAAGAATGCTGCAATGAAACGATGCCCAGGTAGAGGAATACGTGCAGATAATTCGTGGATTTCTGAATATTACATATATGTCGGAAGAACACATCCAATGTATAAAGTTTTTGAAAGATGTGACGATATTAGTATTTGGATATTTAGCAATATAGCAGTTAACACAAACGGATGATAAGCTGCAAAACAAAAAATTGAAATAAAGGAAATTGCAACGTTGGCACAGACATATACCGTAAGAATAAAAAATGGAACAAAAAGCGTAAAGTGCTGCCGCATTTTTCTGTGGTGGAAGAAATATACCCGTATCAGGAGAGCAAATGGCAGAGTATATTATGAAAAAAAGGAATGTTCCAGACGGGAAAAAAATCATATGCAGCGTTATTGCAGAAGAAGGAATCTTACATTTGAAGCAGTGCCAACGCAATATACGCGAAGCAGCAATTACCGTAGCCGTTTTTTTGCAAAGCATCCATCACCAACCGGAAAGTACCGGTGTGCATACTGCGGGAAAAAGAAGCCAAAAGATAAAATAACGATTGACCATATTTTCCCGGTTCATTGCATGGAGGAGTATCCGGCAGTGCGTAGAAGAGCCGCATTGCTTGGAATTTGCGGTTCGAATGATATGAAAAACTTATGTACTGCCTGTATGCGGTGCAATCAGAAAAAAGAAGCGAAAATGGGAATCTGGATTCTGAAAGGCTTTCTTGGAAAACAGCCATGGTACTGGCCGCTTCGGAGAATACTTACGGTGATACTGGTGATTTTTGTGTTATACCTCGGGCGAAAAATATATATGCCCGTGGTATGGAACTGGATAAATACATTACAAAAATAAAAGCTGGGAAAATATATAAAAAGAATGTACTACGATTTAACAAAAGGAAAAATATCAAAGAATCTTATCTTATTTGCACTGCCGATGATGGCGGGCAATCAACAAAGCACAGATGTCAGTGGTACTTACGGTGATCTCTCTGGGGCTGCGTGTTGTGCTGGCCTATATCCTTTCGGTGCCGTTGAAAGCCCCGGGAATCTGGGTGGCAATTGTGAATCACAAAAATTTAAAAGAAATTTAATAAGAAGACAAAAGATTCCGTGCTATAATGAGCCTGTCAGAATGTAAAACGATGGGAGGAAATGAGCATGAGAACGTATGGACGTTTATTGAAAAATATAGCAGCAATAGCACTTCTTCTGGCATTACTTTCCATGCTATTGCCGTTTTGTAAGTTTTCGGCAGGCGGGCAGGAGATGACGCTGTCCGGTCTGGATGTGGTGAAAGCAGGAGGAAGGGCAGGTTATACGTATCTGACAGAAGGCAGAGTGGCAGATACTTTCGTTTTAAAAGCTCCGATCACGGTTGGTACGGTAAAAAGCAGTCTTTCTTATGTACAGGGAGTGGGACAGATGCGGCTTCTGGCAGTTTGTGCCATTGCAGCACTGCTCCCGGTACTGCTTTGTTTTTTGTCTGTGGGAATGTTGTTTCTGGCGGAAGGAAAAAAGACGATGCTGCTGCCAACGCTGTTTACCAGTCTGGTGCTGGCAGAACTGCTGATTGTTTTGGCTGTGTTTCCGGCACTGTATCCGTTTCTGTTGTCAGGGATATATTTCTTTACCCTGCTGCACGGAGCCGCATGGATACTCATACTGACAGGATGGATTACAGGAGGGTACCGGCCACCCGAAAAACAGGGAAATGAGCAGATAAAAAGGGAAAAGAATCCGAAGCGGTCCGGACACGGCTGGCGGCGTAAAAAAGCTCACCGGCGGAGAAAGTCGAAAAAGAAACGCAGCCGGAAAGAGGATTCTTCCACAAAAAAGAAGAATACAGCAGGAAACAAAACATTCGAGTGGAAACATTGTCAGATTTCCTATGACCCTTCGAAACAGACATACCGGATGATCAGTGATTCTCCGGAGAAGATTTTACTGCTGAAAGAAGACAACGTGATAGGAACGTTAGAACAGGGAGAATGCGTACATGTGGAACGCCCGGTGACGCTGCAGATTCAGGGAAAGGAAGAACGTCTGCATTTAAAATAAATGACAGGAAAAGAAAAACTCCGCAGAACCGGAACCCTCAGGGATTTGATTCTGCGGAGCCTTTTATTTTTTCCTGCGGATATGTACCTCCGGAATCGCTACATTGTCATAGTGCACCGGGGCATCTTCACCCGGAGTTTCTTCGTGATCTTCCGGTTTGTGGGTGTGCACTTCCGGAATCGCTACATTGTCGTAGGTCAGATCGTAATTATGCTTTTCAGTTGCCTTTTTCTTTAATTTTTTCCAAAACATTTTCGTTGTCCTCCCAATTACAAAATATTGATAAAAAAGGTAATTACAAGGCTGTTGATAAAATCCGCAAATAAACTTCCGATCAGGGGAATCAGGAGATACGCTTTTACGGAAGGTACATAGCGGTCACAGATGGCCTGCATGTTTGCCATGGCGTTTGGTGTGGCACCCATACCAAAACCACAGGTTCCGGCAACCAGTACGGCAGCATCGTAATCCCGTCCCATAATGTTAAACTCGATGAAGTAAGTAAATACACAGATCAGTAAGACCTGTGCGGTCAGTAGGATTACAAGCGGAAGTGCCAGGGCAGCAAGTTCCCAGAGTTTTAAGGTGATCATTGCCATACCCAAAAAGAGGGAAAGACAAATACCACCGAGGTCGTTGATCTCACCCATGTGGATCGTTGCTTTGCCAGAGTATTCGGCAATGTTGCGGATCAATGCGGCTGCCAGCATGGCACCGATGTAAACCGGAAAGGTAAGCCCGGTTTTGGTCAGAAAATAGGAAAAAATAGTTCCCAGACCGATCGCAAGGATTAACTGAAATACGGCGGATGCATACATGTTCGTATGACGCTCATGCTTCTTTTCGTCCTCAACCAGCAGACTGTCATCTTCCGTGACTGCCGTGGACAGCAGGTTCTGTTTTTCAATCAGGTGTCTGCCGAGCGGACCGCCGACCAGACTGCCGGCAATCAGACCAAAGGTGGCAGCTGCAGTACAGATCGTGGTGGCTCCCTGAATATTAAAGTCTTCTAAGACAGGACCGAATGCTCCGGCTGTACCATGACCGCCGACCATTGGGATGGAGCCGGTACACATACCAATCAGCGGATTTAAGTGCAGGACATGGGACAATCCAACAGCAAGAAGGTTCTGACATATAATCAGTGCAACGACAAGACCGAGGAAAACTGCCATGGCTGTGCCTCCGCTTTTTAACACTTTTAAGTTGGCCTGAAAACCGACCGAGGTAAAGAAAAATACCATGCATACTTCCCGGAGTGTGTCGTCAAAAGAAAATTTCGCAATTCCGGTAACATAACAAAGACAGGTCAAAATTGCAAACAAAAGACCGCCAATGACAGGTGCCGGAATACAGAATTTTTCCAGAAATCGGATGCGGTGTCTTAAAAAGCTGCCAAACAAGAGTACCAGTACAGCGACTGCCAGCGTCTGGTACATATTCAAATGTATTTCCATAGTTGTCCTTCTTTCATATGTTATTTTGTATTGACGCTGATTCCCTGCTCGGCATAATAAGCAGCAGCACCCGGATGGAAGGGAATGGTTACACCGGAGGATGCATCTGTCTCGTCAAAAGCAGCATCTAAAGATGTGGCATAGGCCAGATCCGGTGCGTGGGAAAACAGAATTTCTGTAAGCTTTTCCACGGTTTTTTCGGAAAGGGCATCGGAGGCAAGCAGTACGGCTTTGACTCCAATGGTTGTCACGTCTTCGTCCTGTCCACTGTAAGTGTTTGCAGGAATGACATATTTGCTGTATTCCTTTGTGGTTGCAAGCAGTTTTTCCAGACAGGTATCGTCGATGGAAAGGAGCCGCAGATCACATTCCTTTGCCAGTTCTTCAATGACTGCGGTGCGGATGCCGGCGGTGCAGAATAAGGCATCAATTTCACCGGAGGCAAGTTTTCCGGCGGCATCTGCATAATCCAGATTCACCATGTGCACCAGTTTCGCAGTCAGACCACTGAGTTTTAAAATTTCGGTAGCGTTTTGTTCGGTTCCGGATTCGCTGGCACCGATGCTGACGGTTTTTCCCTGCAGATCATTTAATGTCCGGATATCAGAATCTGCCCGGACGACGATCTGGCAGGCTTCGGTATAAAGTCCTGCAATGGCGCGGTATCCCTGTTGTCTGTTATCAGAAAAACTGCCGGTTCCTTCATGGGCTGCCCGGACCAGATCCGCCTGTGCGATCCCAAGATCAATGTAATTTCCGGACAAAAGCCGTAGATTTGCCGCAGATCCGGCGGTGTTTTTAACTTCAAATTTCAGGTCGGAGGATTCTTTGGATGCCAGACCGGCATAAGCATTTGCAACGGTATAATACATCCCACCGATGTCGGCTGCACCGAAACGGATGGTTTTTGTCTGGTAGCTGCATCCGGTAAGGAGCAGGGCAAGGCAAAGAAACAGTCCTATTTTTTGTTTCATAGCTATAAGTCCTTTCTTAAGTTGTTATGCAATAAACATTGCCGTAAAACGTATTTTACACGAAAAGAGTGAAAAAGAAAATATAAAATTCCGCAAGGTGATTGTATCCTAGAATGAAATTTTCCTGAAAGTTAAAATTTTGGTTGACAGACACACTGTAGTGTATTAAACTGTTAATAAATCAAAGAGAAATAAAATCATTGAGCGAAGGTAAGTACAGCAGATGATTCCTTTCAGAGAGTCGGCGGCAGGTGTGAGCCGGCAGGATAGTTTGTCATGGAATGGATTCGTTAGATGCAAGGTGAAAGCGTAAGGCGAGTAGTTGAGCCGTTTCCCCACGTTACAGGGGCATGGATATCGAGACAAAGAAATTTTGTTTTCTGTATCACAAGAGGTTGCGTAATTGGTGGCAGTTATTTCCGGTTCGGGGATGGCTGCCTTTGTTATTTTTCAGTTACGGAGCGAAGAAGGGTGGCACCACGAGGATAATCGTCCCTGATCCGGCAGCAGTCGGACCAGGGACGTTTTTTATTTGGAAAAAAGGAGCAGTAATATGAAGCGGAGATTACGGGTATACAAAAAGACAGTCAGCATTGTAAATGAAACAGCGATCGGCATGTATGAGAGTCTGGTAGGAAACAAAAAAGGATTTCTTCTGGAAAGTTATGATAAAAATTATGACAGATATACGTTTTTCGGAAAAGAACCGGAAGAGATTATTACTTCCCGCGGGAATGCACTCGTGATCCGGCGGAATGACGGGACGGAAGAAGTCCGGCAGGGAAATCCACTCGAACGTCTGAAAGAATATTACAGCGAGTTTGATATCGTAAAAGAAAACGAAGAGCTGTCTTTTTCCGGAGGACTGGTCGGAAACCTGGGATATGATTTTGTCCGCTATGCGGAAGTGTTGCCGGATAACAATCCGGATGAGATTGGAATCGAGACCATCCAGATGATGCTCATGACAAAATTTATTCTGGTGGATCATGTGGCAGAGACACTGACCGCAGTGATTCTTGGAGAAGATTCGGAAGACGGAAAAAAGAAAGCACTGGCAGAAGCAGCAGAACTGATTGAGGAAGCAAGAAAAAACGCCGGACAGATACCGGACAGAAATTTTACACATGACGGTGTAATCGTCAATCAGTCCGATACCTTAGAACAGTATTGCGAAAAAGTCGAAAAGATCAAGCAGTATATCCGGGAAGGACATATTTTCCAGACCGTGCTTTCCCAGAGATGGACGATTGAGACAAAACAGACCGGATTTGAGCTGTATAAAGAGCTCCGGGAACTGAATCCATCCCCGTATCTGTATTATTTCAATTATGGAGATTTTGAAGTGATCGGAAGTTCCCCGGAAATGATTGTAAAGCAGCAGGGAAGCAGGGTATATACCTGTCCGATCGCCGGAACCCGGCGCAGAGGCGTGGATGCCGAGGAAGATGCATTGCTTCGGGATGAACTGCTCCGGGATGAAAAGGAACGCGCCGAACATGTTATGCTGGTGGATCTTGCGAGAAATGACATGGGAAGGATCTCAGAATTTGGAACCGTCAAGGTGACACAGTTTATGGAAGTGCAGAATTATTCCCATGTAATGCACATCGTATCCATGGTGGAAGGAAAGAAAAAAGGAGAATTTCATCCGCTGGATCTGGTTTCTTCGTTCCTTCCGGCAGGAACGCTTTCCGGAGCACCGAAGATCCGCGCGATGGAGATTATCGATGAACTTGAGAGTGTGCGCAGAGGACTCTACGGAGGCGCAACCGGATACATCGATTTCTCCGGTGATATGGATTTCTGTATTACAATCCGGACAATGATCAAAAAGAAAAACCGTGTATATTTGCAGGCGGGAGCGGGAATTGTTGCAGATTCCGTTCCGGAAAATGAGTATCAGGAGTGCTGCAATAAAGTAATGGCACTGGCAAAGACGCTTATAGAGGAGGAAAATTTATGATTTTGCTGATTGATAACTACGATTCTTTTACTTATAACCTGTATCAGTACATCGGAATTTTTAACTCCGATATCAAAGTTGTCCGCAACGACAAGATTACCATTGAAGAAATTAAGGCGATGGACCCGGAGCGGATCGTACTTTCACCGGGACCAAAGAATCCGAAGGAAGCAGGCATCTGCATGGATGTTGTCAAAGAATTTACAGGGAAAAAACCGATCCTTGGCATCTGTCTGGGGCATCAGTGTATCGGTGAGGCACTGGGAGGAACCGTTTCCTATGCCAAGGCATTGTTTCATGGAAAGCAGTCGCTGATTGAACATGATGGAAGCAGTGTATTTACCGGGATCAATTCTCCGATCCGTGTGGCAAGATACCATTCCCTGGCAGTGCAGGAAAAGGATCTGCCGGATTGTCTGCGGGTGCTGGCGCGGACCGATGACGGAGAGATTATGGCAATGCGCCATAAAGAATATCCGGTTGTTGGATTACAGTTCCATCCGGAATCCATTTATACCGAGCACGGCAAACGCATCATAGAAAATTTCGTAAATGGAACGTGTTAGATTGGAGAAAAGAGATATGATACTGGATGAAATAGTAGCAGATAAGAAAAAACGGCTTCCCGGGCACATGGCACGTATTCCGGAAACAGAAATGCGACGCATGGCAGAGGAAACAAAGACGCGGGAGGCCAACTGTTTTTATAATCATTTAAAGAAAACGGGACTTTCGATTATCGGAGAATTTAAGAAAGCTTCCCCGAGTCTCGGAACGATTACCAGCAAGATTGATCTGATGGAGCGCATCAGTGAGTACAATGCATCGGTGGATGCCATTTCGTGTCTGACAGAGGAAGATCATTTTCACGGAAATGTTGCGTATTTAAAAGAAATCCGGGCAAAATCCAGCCTTCCGATTTTGCGGAAAGATTTCATGATCTGTGAGTATCAGTTTTATGAGGCAAAAGTGATCGGTGCAGATGCGGTACTTCTGATTACAGCGATTCTCGATGATGCACAGATGCATGATTTTTATCAGCTGGCAAGAGAACTTGAACTTGATGTGCTGGTTGAGACACATGATGAGGCAGAGGTGGAACGGGCGATGAAGATCAACCCGAGAATCATCGGGGTCAATAACCGTAATCTCAAGGATTTTACAATCTCTTTGGAACATACCAGACGACTTCGCCCTTATGTGCCGGAAGATAAAGTATTTGTGGCAGAAAGCGGGATTACGGGAGATGAGGACGTGCGGTTTCTGCGCGACTGCGGGGTGGATGCCTTTTTGATCGGGCGTGCGTTTATGGAATCGGAAAATCCGAAAGCACTTGCACAAAAATGGAAGGAGCTGTATCAGGCATGAGACCAAAAGTAAAGATCTGTGGACTGAAAAAGCCTGCGGATGCGCAGTATGTAAATGATGCAGGGGCCGATTACGCAGGATTTGTTTTTTATGAGAAAAGCAGACGGAATTTAAGCCGGCAACAGGCAGAAGAAATCATGAAAAAAATCAGTCCACGGATAAAAAAGGTTGCCGTAACCGTTTCCCCGGATGAGGCACAGATAAAGACACTGCAGCAGATGAAATTTGACATCATCCAGATGCACGGAAAGCTGTCAGAGGATGCCATAACGGCAGCAGAACTTCCTGTCTGGTATGCCATAAACCTCTCAGATCCGGAAGAGTTTGAAGCAAAAACAAAGAGCTTTTTTGAACTGCCGGAAGAACTGCAACAGAAAATTACAGCGATTGTCGTGGATGGTGCAGGCTATGGCGGCGGACAGAGTTTTGACTGGCAGAAGCAACTGAATATTGACCGGCAGGCGGGGATTTTCGCCGGAAGAAAATTTGTCCTGGCAGGAGGGTTACATGCCGGAAATGTTGCCGAAGGAATCCGGTTGTTTGACCCGGATATCGTGGATGTAAGTTCCGGAGTGGAAGAGAAAGACGGAAAAGAAGAAACATTGATAAAACAATTTGTAACATGTGTCAAAGAGGAAGCAGAAGAAAGGAAAGAAAGATGAATAAGAAAGCATATTATGGACAGTTTGGCGGACAGTATGTGGCAGAGTCGCTGATGAATACCTTACAGGAACTGGATCAGGCATATGAGGAGGCTATTCATGATCCGGAGTTTATGAAGCAGTATCATTATTATCTGAAACAGTATGTCGGCAGAGAGACACCGCTTTACTATGCAGAGCGTCTGTCTGCAAAATACGGTACAAAAATTTACTTAAAGCGTGAAGATTTAAACCATACCGGTGCCCACAAGATCAACAATGTGATCGGTCAGATCCTTCTGGCAAAGCGTATGGGAAAGACAAAGGTAATCGCGGAGACCGGTGCAGGACAGCATGGTGTAGCTACTGCAACGGGAGCAGCACTGTTTGATATGGAATGTACGGTGTACATGGGAAAAGAAGATATCCAGAGACAGAAACTGAATGTGATGCGTATGGAGATGCTTGGTGCAAAAGTGGTATCCGTGGAATCCGGAAGCAATACCTTAAAAGACGCGACAAACGAAGCCATCCGTACCTGGGCCAAAACAGCGGAGGATACGTTCTATATTATCGGATCTGCGGTAGGACCGTATCCGTATCCGAAGATGGTGAAAGAGTTTCAGAGTGTGATCAGCCGGGAGGCAAAGCGTCAGCACATGGAAGCAGAAGGAAAGAATCCGGATGTGGTTATGGCATGTGTGGGCGGCGGTTCCAATTCCATCGGAATGTTTGCCGATTTTATTGATGAGCCGGAGGTGGAACTGATCGGTGTAGAAGCAGCGGGCCTTGGAATTGAGACCGGAAAACATGCCAGCGCCATGGCTTTGGGAGAGCCTGGAGTATTGCATGGCATGCGTTCGTATCTGTTGCAGGATACCGATGGAAATATCCAGCTGGCACACTCCATTTCCGCCGGACTGGATTATCCGGGAGTCGGACCGGAGCATGCATATCTGCGGGATACCGGACGTGCAAAATATGTGGCAATTACGGATGTGGAGGCAATGGATGCGCTGATGGAACTGTGTAAGTTAGAGGGAATTATTCCGGCAATTGAGAGTGCACATGCCGTTGCCTATGCATTTAAAAAGGCAAAAGAAATGACCATGGACCAGAGCATGATTATCTGTCTGTCCGGTCGCGGAGATAAAGATGTAAACACCATTGCGGATTATCTTGACGGAAAAGGATATCTGAATTAAGGAGGGCATAACAGGGATGAATCGAATTGAGACAGCGCTTCAGGCGTTACAGGAAAAGGAAGAAAAGGCATTTATTACTTATATCACAGCAGGTCTGCCGGATTATGATAAGACAAAGGCGATCATCAAGGCACAGGAAGCGGCAGGAACGGACATTATTGAACTTGGAATTCCGTTTTCCGATCCGGTGGCAGACGGTCCGGTCATTCAGGCAGCTTCCTATGAGGCAATTCTCGGCGGGGCAAATCTGGAGAAAACATTTACCTGTATGAAAGAGATGCGGACCGATGGTGTGCAGATCCCGGTTGTATTTATGATGTATTACAACACGGTACTGCATTATGGCGTGGAAAAATTTGTAAAAGAGTGCAATGCCTGCGGGGTGGATGGATTGATCATTCCTGATCTGCCGCTGGAAGAGCAGGAAGAACTCCAGACACAGTTACAGAAAGAGGATGGAACCATTCTGATCCAGCTGGTTTCCCCGGTATCCAAAGACCGTGTGCCAAAAATCCTTAAAAATGCACGGGGATTTGTCTACTGTGTGTCTTCGATGGGAGTTACCGGACAGGAAGCAACCTTCCACCATCAGATTTTAGAATACCTGACAGCGGTAAAGAAAGAGGCAAAAATTCCGGTTATGATGGGATTTGGTATTCGCACGGCGGAGGATGTACGTCCGATGAAAGAGATTATTGACGGAGCCATTGTAGGCTCTCATTTTATCACACTGATGCGGAAGCACGATTTTGATCCACAGGCTGCAGCAGACTATTGCAGCACATTCAAAAAAGAGTTAAATGAAATGTAACGGAAAAGCGAATAAAACAAGGAGGATATCATAGATGAAGGAGATTCTGGCCAAACTGGTAGAGGGAAAAGATCTGACAAAAGAGGAAGCGATGAAAGCACAGGAGCTGATTCTGACCGGACAGGCAACAGAGGCGCAGATTGCATGTTTTCTGACAGCACTCCGCATGAAAGGGGAAACGCTGGATGAGATTACGGGACTGGCAGCCGTATTGCGCAACAAGGCAAATACGATCAGTCCGAAGGTAGAGGATTATGTAGATTTTGTCGGTACCGGCGGAGACTGTACCTATTCGTTTAATATTTCCACAACATCAGCGTTCGTTGTGGCAGCAGCAGGGCTTCCGGTGGCAAAACATGGCAATCGTTCCATTTCTTCTAAAAGTGGTGCCGGAGATGTGTTAGAAGCACTTGGCGTAAATATTTCCGCAGATCCGGCTGTGGTAGAAAAGTGTGTGGAGACGGTCGGGATCGGATTTATGTTTGCACCGCATTTTAATCCTGCCATGAAGTATGTGGGACCGGTCAGAAAACAGCTGGGCATCCGCACGGTGTTTAATATTTTAGGACCGCTTTCTAATCCATCCCGGGCCAGGGCAATGCTTGTAGGGGTGTATTCCCCGGCACTTACGGAAGTGATTGCGGGAACCATGATGAACCTCGGGGTAGAACGGGGAATGGTTGTCAGCGGAGAGGATAACATGGATGAGATCACACTGACCGGTGAGACCACGGTATCTGAAATTAAGGACGGAAAAGTAACCACCTATACAATCACACCGGAACAGTTTGGATTAAAGCGGTGTGAAATCGCAAAACTGCAGGGTGGGGATGGAGCCGTAAACGCACAGATCACCAGAGATATTCTTTCTGGAAAGGAACAGGGACCAAAGAGGGAGATTGTGCTTTTGAATGCAGGAGCCGCTTTGTATATTGGGAAAAAGGCAGACAGTATTGCAGATGGCATTGCACTTGCAGCAAAGACGATCGATTCGGGAGCAGCAGTCAGAACCCTTGAGGCAATGGTACAGGCAACAAACGCATAAGGGTTTGCCTGATACGGAAAACTAAAAAAGAGGCATTTCATGGCATAAAACATGGAATGCCTCTTTTCTTCGTCTTATTTCACAAAATATTGAAAAAAACTTAGTGATTTTTCCAATTTACAGATACATAAAATTAAAATATAATGAATTACGAAAAAAAGCGAAAATAATATATTTCAGGGAGGAGAGAGGGAATGCAGCAAAGGATTCCATATGATGGAAATGATCTGGGTGCTGTGTACACAAAGAAATATACAGCGTTCCGGCTCTGGGCTCCGACTGCGGATGCAGTAACACTGTGTCTGTATCGGGAAGGAGACGGGGACTGCCTGTCGGATACACTTCCGATGAAACGAGATGTACAGGGAACCTGGACGATTCGGGTAGACGGAGATTTGCGGCATGTTTATTATACATACCGTCTGGAGAGAAGCGGCAAGACCGTGGAGTCACAGGATCCATATTCGGTAGCTGTCGGTGTAAATGGACAGCGAAGTATGGTCTTGGACCTAAGAGAGACCGATCCTGAGAATTTTAAGGAGGATCATGGACCGGTTTTTTCAAACCGTACGGATCTGGTGATCTGTGAGATTTCTGTTCTGGACAGTACCGCGGATGGCTCTTCCGGGGTAAAATATCCGGGAAAGTATCTGGGACTGGCAGAAAAGGGAACCAAAAACAAAGAGGGAGAAGCTACCGGGCTGGATTATTTCAAATCGCTCGGTATTACGCATGTGCAGATCATGCCAATGTATGATTTTGCAAGTATTGATGAGGCGGCACCAAAGAAGCGGGAGTATAACTGGGGATACGATCCGCTGAATTATAACGTACCGGAGGGATCTTTTTCAACAGATCCGTTCCATGGGGAGGTGCGTATCCGGGAAATGAAAGAAATGATTGCGGCTTTTCACAGGGAGGGCATCGGAGTGATCATGGATGTGGTATACAATCACACCTATGATCTGGACAGCTGTCTGCAGAAATGTGAGCCGGATTATTATTACCGGATGAACGGAACCAGATATTCCAATGCATCTGCCTGTGGCAATGAAATTGCTTCGGAGCAGCCGATGATGCGCAAATACATCGTAGAATCTGTCTGTTACTGGGCAAGGGAATATCATATGGATGGGTTCCGGTTTGATCTGATGGGTGTTCTTGATATTGATACCATGAATGAGATCAGCCGCAGGTTAAAAGAAATCAATCCACATATCATCCTGTATGGAGAGGGCTGGACAGGCGGTACTTCAATCATGCCGGAATTTAGGCGTGCCATGAAGAGAAACGCGCGTATGCTGGACGGCATCGGAATGTTTTCGGATGATATCCGGGACATGGTGCGCGGACATGTGTTTTATAACAAAGACTGCGGCTATGTCAGCGGAAAGGAAAAAATGAAAGTTGCGGTGCGTTACTGTGCAGCAGGAGGTGTGTGGCATCCACAGGTGGATTATGCATCCTATACCTATGCAGCCGGCGGCACATGGACGGATACACCGGAGAAAGTGATCAATTATGTTTCCTGTCACGACAATCTGACCTTGTGGGATAAACTGCAGATTTCCAGACCGGATTGTGATGCAGGCGAACGCCTTGCAATGAACCGTCTGGCGGCTGCGATGGTATTTACCGCACAGGGAGTTCCGTTTTTCCTGGGGGGAGAAGAGTTTGCACGAACCAAACCGGCCGGAAACAATGGTGAGGTATCCGAGAACAGTTATAATCTGCCGTATGAAACAAATGTACTGCGCTATGACTGGAGCGATGGACAAAAAGGGCTGCAGCAGTATTACAGGGGACTGATTGCTTTCCGGAAAGCACATAAAGGATTGCGTATGACAGACGCAGAGGAGATCCGCCAGAATATTCTGTTTATGGAAATGACATCCGAACAGACCATTGCGTTTATAATCCGCCAGCCGGAAGAGACACTTCTGGTGGCATACAATGCATCCGGCAGAAAAGAAACACTCCTGCTGCCGGATGACAGGACATGGACGTTATATATTGATGACCTGCATGCAGGAACCCGGCCAATCGGTTCGGTTCATTCGAACATGGAATTGCCGGCGACTGGCTGTGTAGTTCTTGGGATTAATGAGTTGTCTTGTTGATGTAACTGGTTTTGTATTTGGAGTACACAATCTTCTGGCTCCGGTACAGACCAAAGTATCCGGAGAGCATATAGCTGAAAGCGACAGCCAGAAGAAAATACGGCATGCCGTCATAACCGAACAATTCAAAACTGATTAACAGTGAAGTGATCGGACAGTTTGTGACACCACAGAATACGGCAGTCATGCCGACAGCCGTACAAAGTGTCGGGGATATGCCGGTCAGCGTTCCAAACAGGCAGCCAAAGGCCGCGCCGGTGAAAAAGGAAGGAACAATTTCTCCGCCTTTGTAACCGGCACCAAGAGTCAGTGCGGTAAAGATCATCTTTAACAGGAAGGCTTCCGGACGGACCGTTCCATCAATGCACATCTGGATGATGCCGATACCGGTACCGTTGTAATTCTGGTTGCCGACAAGCATCGTCAGAATGACAACAATACATCCACCGGCAAAGATGCGGATGTAGGGATTCTGGAACAGTTTGCGGTAAATTTCTTCACTTTTGTGCAGAAGAACACAAAAAACAATACTTACCAGTGCGCAGAGCACGGCAAGGATGGAAATCTGCACGGCAGGCAGAATGCCAAAGTCCGGGATGTGCTCAATGGAAAACCACTGGTTGGAAACACCAAACAGGTAAGCAACTCCGTGTGCGACAAGAGAACTGATCACACATGGAACAAGGGCGGTATAGTACATGACGCCGACACTTACAATTTCCATTGGAAGGATGGCAGCAGCCATCGGGGTGCCAAAGAGAGCGGAAAACGCAGCACTCATGCCGCACATGATCATGACATGTTTATCTTTATCGTCAAAACGGAAGAATTTTCCGATTGCGTTTCCGATACTGCCACCCATCTGCAGGGCGGCACCTTCACGGCCGGCAGATCCGCCAAACAGGTGCGTGATCAGTGTGGAAATAAAGATCAAAGGAGCCATGCGCAGGGGCAGCTCGTCATCCGAGTGGATGGCAGAGATGACCAGATTGGTTCCGGTATCTTTTTCGTCCCGCAGCAGATGGTAAGCACCGACAATGATCAGTCCCCCGACAGGGAGCAGATATAAAAGCCACGGATTCTGTCCACGCAGTACGGTGACAAATGTCAGGCAAAAGTAAAATGCCGTGCCGCACAGCCCGACGATACTGCCAACAAGAATTGCAAAAATTACCCATTTGACAGATACCAGTGCACGGTGTGCATTGTGTTTGATTTTATGTTTTATGACATCGTTCATAATTCTTCACCTCGTAATCCCTTTCTTTCATACTAGCATTGAAAAATGCTTTTTACAAGGGGACAAAAAGGTGGTATGATATAATTATAGATTATAGATTGGATCTTAGGAGGAATCACTTATGAGAACAAGTGGCGTACTTATGCCGATATCTTCCCTGCCATCACCGTATGGCATTGGAACTATGGGAAAATCAGCCAGAAAATTTGTAGACTTTCTGGTAAAAGGAGGTCAGACTTACTGGCAGATTCTGCCGATCTGTCCGACCAGTTACGGAGATTCACCGTATCAGTCGTTTTCCAGTTTTGCGGGAAATCCGTACTTTATCGATCTGGACATTCTCTGCAAGGAAAATTTATTAAAGAAAAAGGAATGTGAGTCATTTGACTGGGGCACAAGCGAGGAATACATTGATTATGGAACCATGTATGTATCACGCTATGCATTGCTGCATAAAGCATATGCCCGTTTTGTAAAAAATATGCCGGAAGATTTTTCGTCATTTTGTGAGGCGGAAAAGGACTGGCTGGAAGATTATACACTGTTTATGGCATTAAAAGATGCAAATGACGGAAAAGCATGGGCTCAGTGGGATGAGAAACTTCGTGTGCGTGACGCAGCGGCATTGGATGAGGCAAGAAAAAAGTACGCAGAAGATATTGAGTTTTATAAGATGCTTCAGTATCTGTTCTTTAAACAGTGGAGAGAGTTAAAGGCATATGCCAATGAAAACGGAATCGAGATTATCGGAGATGTGCCGATCTATGTGGCCGGAGACAGTGCGGATGTATGGGCAAATCCGAAACAGTTTTATCTGGATGAAGATTTAAATCCGATTGAAGTGGCAGGATGTCCTCCGGACGGATTTTCGGCAGATGGACAGCTCTGGGGCAATCCGCTGTTCCGCTGGAATGAAATGAAAAAAGATAACTATGCATGGTGGACCAAACGAATCAAAGCGATGAGCGAGCTGTATGATATTATCCGCATCGATCATTTCCGCGGATTTGATTCTTATTATGCAATCCCGGCAAAAGATAAGACTGCAAAGAACGGAAAATGGAAACAGGGTCCGGGAATGGATCTGTTTAACCAGCTGGAGAAGAAACTTGGCAAGCTTCCGATCATTGTGGAAGATCTTGGATTTTTGACAGATTCCGTCCGCAAACTTTTAAAGGATTCCGGATTCCCGGGCATGAAAGTCATCCAGTTTGCGTTTGACAGCCGTGAGGGAAGTGATTATCTGCCACACACCTATACCAATCACTGTGTTGTGTATACAGGAACACATGATAATGATACCGTGATGGGATGGATGAAGACGGCACCGAAAGCATCTGTCAAGTTCGCAACCGAGTACCTGAATCTGACCGAGGAGGAAGGATATAACTGGGGTATGATGCGTGCCGCATGGTCATCCGTTGCAGATATGGCGATTGTTCCGATGCAGGATCTGATCGGACTCGGCTCCGAAGCCCGTATCAACATTCCTTCCACACTTGGAGAAAACTGGAAGTGGCGTGCCCTGGAGGGACAGATTACCAAGGATCTGGCAAAGAAACTCTATAAATACATGCAGATGTATGGACGCATCAATGAAAAAGTGCTTGCTGAGCAGGCAAAGAAAGCAGCAGAGAAGGAAGCAGCAGAGAAAGAAGCTGCAAAGAAGAAGACTTCCGACAAAAAGAAGTCATCTGAGAAATAAATATACAACAGAGTATTTCTGTGAATAAGAATTCTCCCCTTTGCATATAGATTAGATAGATTAATCGAATATGCAAAGAAGGGAGATTTTTTTATGGAGTTTGATTTATATAAAGATATCCAGAAAAGAACGAACGGCGAAATCTACATTGGTATCGTAGGACCGGTCCGCACCGGAAAGTCAACGTTCATTAAGCGGTTTATGGATCTGTTTGTACTTCCGTACATCGAAGATGAGGAAGAAAAAAAACGGACGCTCGATGAACTGCCTCAGTCAGCCGCCGGGAAAACGATCATGACGACAGAACCGAAATTTATTCCGCAGGAGGCAGCAGAGATCACACTTGCAGATGAGAGCAGTGTCAGTGTGCGTCTGATTGACTGTGTCGGGTTTATGGTAGAGGGAGCAAATGGTCATCTGGAGGGGGACGGATACCGCATGGTACATACGCCGTGGTTCGAGGAGGAAATTCCTTTTTCGGATGCAGCGAGAATTGGAACAGAAAAAGTAATCAAAGACCATGCAACCATTGGTATTGTGGTGACAACGGATGGCAGTATCGGGGAACTTCCGCGGGAAAATTATGTGGAGGCAGAACAAACCGCGGTGGAAAAGCTTAAAGAGATTGGAAAACCGTATGTGATTGTTTTAAATTCCGTGCGCCCATACAGCAGTGAGACACTTGCACTGAAAGAAAGTTTAGAGCAGGAATATCAGGCGGTAGTGGTTCCGGTTAACTGTCAGCAGATGCACCGGGAGGATCTGGTCACAGTTATGAAGGCGATTCTGTTTGAATTTCCGGTTACCCGTGTGGACTTTGCAATTCCAAAGTGGACGGAAATGCTTCCAATGGAACATAAATTAAAGGCAGCCATGATTCAGACGGCATCAAGACTGATGGATGGAATCGGCCGCGTGCGGGATGCAGCGGCTGTGCTTGCCGGGCAGGAATGGGTAAAAAGTGCAAATGAGCAGATGGCAGAGGAGGTCTTTCGTGACATCCAGCTGCAGACGGCAGATCTTTCCAACGGAACCGTGACGATCCGTATGGAGACAACGGAACAGTGCTATTTCTCCTACATTAGTGAGATGACGGGAATGCAGATCGAAGGGGAATATCAGATGATTTCCATGCTGCGTTCCCTCTCCCGGATGAAAAAAGAATACGAGCGTGTGGAAGATGCCATGGCAGCTGTGGAACAGAAGGGGTATGGAGTGGTCATGCCGGGGCTTTCGGATATCCGGATGGAAGATCCGGTGCTGATCCAGCATGCCGGAAAATATGGCGTGAAAATGCGGGCAATTTCCCCGTCCATTCATATGATCAAGGCAGACATTGAGACTGAAATAGCACCGATTGTCGGCAGTGAGGAACAGGCAAATGATCTGATTGCATATATCCGCGAGGGGGAGGAGAGCAAGGAAGGAATCTGGACCACAAATATTTTCGGAAAATCGGTCGGGGAACTGATGGAAGACGGCATCCGCAGCAAGATCCTGCAGATGGATGATGAATGTCAGCTGAAACTGCAGGATACCATGCAGAAAATTGTCAATGACAGCAATGGGGGAATGATCTGCATCATTATTTAAGAGAAATAAAAAAAGTATGAATTTCAGTTGCTCTTGTTTTATTTTATTTTTGATTCTGTTATACTATTAGTTAATGAAATTCTGTATGTAATTGCAAAAAATAAGGAGAACAAATGAGCAACGAATATGAAACTCTCATGCGCTGTGTGCGCAGCGTGAGGACGAAAACAGATTTTGTGCCGAAAGTGGCACTGGTACTAGGGTCCGGTCTGGGTGATTATGCGTCGCAGCTTCGCGTGGAGGCCACGGTGGATTATCATGAGATCGAGGGATTTCCGGTATCTACGGTGCCGGGTCATACCGGGCGCTTTGTGTTTGGTTATGTCGGGGATGTGCCGGTTGTGTGCATGCAGGGACGTGTGCATTATTATGAAGGATATTCCATGACGGAAGTGGTACGGCCGATCCGGCTGATGAAACTTCTGGGGGCAGAAGTTCTGTTTTTGACAAATGCAGCGGGCGGAATCCAGCTGGGCATGAAGGCGGGGGATCTGATGCTTCTTACCGGGCAGATTGCAAGTTTTGTTCCGTCGCCGCTCATTGGAGAAAATATAGAGGAACTGGGACCGCGGTTTCCGGATATGAGCCGGATTTATGATTATGATTTACAGAAAATCGCAAAAAAATGTGCGGCAGAGACCAGGGCGGATTTAAAAGAGGGAACGTATCTGCAGTTTACCGGGCCGGCCTATGAATCTCCACAGGAGGTGGCAATGGCGCGTACACTCGGAGCAGATGCCGTAGGAATGAGTACGGCATGTGAGGCTGTGGCGGCAAATCATATGGGGATGCGGATTGTAGGAATTTCCTGTATCTCGAATCTGGCATGCGGCATTTCGCCACAGCCATTGTCACATAAGGAGGTGCAGGAAGCAGCCGATGCGGTGGCTCCGGTATTTCAAAAGCTTGTAACACAGATGATAAAGGAGATTGGAACAACATGCAGGTAATTTTTATACATCACAGCTGTTTTCTGGTGGAAGTGGATGATCTGGTATTGATTTTTGATTATTTTGGCGGGGACCGGGTGAATGGTTTCCACTTTACGGGAAAGATTCCGGATTACGCACCGGATACAAAAATATATATGTTTGCCAGCCACAAACATCAGGATCATTTTGACATGGATATTCTGCGCTGGAGTGAAAAATATACCAATGTACATTATATTTTATCCAAGGATATCCGCATCAGTCCGCATTTTCTGCAAAAGCATGGAATTGACCCGGGGGTGCGGAAAAAAGTGACGTTTGTCTCCGCAAACAACCATTATGAAGTGGATGATCTAAAGATCCAGACCCTTTTGTCTACCGATGCAGGAGTGGCATTTTATGTGAATGTGCGTGGGGTGAGCATCTTCCATGCAGGAGATTTAAACGACTGGAAGATGGAACATGTGGGAGAACTTATAAACGGCAAACAGGAACGCACTTTCCGGCACGAGATCCGTAAGCTTGCGGACAAGCCGGTCAATTTTGCGTTTGTCCCGATGGATCCGCGGCTGGGACCGTATCAGACACTCGGGATTGATTTTGTGCTGAAAAACACCGATGCAGAATTTGTTTTTCCGATGCATATGTGGCAGGATTATTCTGCAATCAGGGAATACAAAAAACACATTACAAATCTTGGAATGGCAGACCGCGTAATTGAAATTGAAAGGGAGAATCAGGTATTTCCGTTCGGGGAACTCTAACTCTTGAATTTACAGAAAAATTCATATATAATAATTAAGTTAATGGGGTAACAACAGAGAGGAGAAAACTATATGACAGATTTTCTTTTATGTATTGGCAGATATGTGGTCGAGATGGCTGCTTTGGCTTTGATCGGCGGATTAGGGGCATTTATTGGTATCAGACTCCGCAGACACAAGGATGCGAAGGCTGACACGACGAAAGAATGATTTTGGAGGAACTGGTAATGAAAAAGAGTTATGGCGTAAATGAGCTGCGCCGGATGTATCTTGACTTCTTCGAGAGCAAGGGACATCTTGTCATGAAGAGCTTTTCATTAGTACCACACAATGACAACAGCTTATTACTCATCAATGCGGGAATGGCACCGCTCAAGCCGTATTTTACAGGACAGGAGATTCCGCCACGCAGACGTGTGACTACATGTCAGAAGTGTGTGCGTACCGGAGATATTGAAAATGTAGGAAAGACTGCGCGTCACCTTACATTCTTTGAGATGCTTGGAAACTTCTCTTTTGGGGATTATTTTAAGCATGAAGCGATTGCCTGGTCATGGGAATTCCTGACAAAGGTACTTGGGCTTGAGGAGGATCGTCTGTATCCGTCCATTTATGGAGAAGATGAGGAAGCGTATGAGATCTGGACCAGGGAAGTAGGAGTTCCGGGAGAGAAGATCACACGTTTTTACCGTGATCCTGAGACCGGAGAATGTGACAACTTCTGGGAGCATGGTGCCGGTCCATGTGGTCCGTGTTCTGAAATTTACTATGATAGAGGCGAAAAATACGGATGCGGAAGTCCGGATTGTAAAGTAGGCTGTGAGTGTGACCGTTTCATGGAAGTATGGAACAACGTGTTTACACAGTTTGAAGGGGACGGCAAGGGCGGTTATACCGAGCTTTCCCAGAAAAATATTGATACTGGTATGGGACTTGAGCGTCTGGCAGTTGTTATGCAGGATGTGGATTCCGTATTTGATATTGATACCATGAAAGCGATCCGCGACAAGATTTGTGAGATGTCCGGAAAGAAGTATGAAGTAGATGCCATGGATGACGTATCCATCCGTCTGATTACGGATCATATCCGTTCTTCCACATTTCTTGTATCCGATGGCGTTATGCCAAGCAATGAAGGAAGAGGCTACGTTCTGCGCCGTCTGATCCGTCGTGCGGCACGTCACGGAAAGATGCTTGGAATTGACGGACTGTTTCTTGCAAAATTATCAGAAACTGTCATCAATGAGAGCAAGGATGGATATCCGGAACTGGAAGAGAAGAAAGAATTTATCTTTAAGGTTCTGACACAGGAAGAAGAGAAATTCAATAAGACCATCGATCAGGGACTTGCCATTTTGTCTGACCTGATGGAGGAGATGAAGAAAAACGGCAAAAAGGAACTTTCCGGTGCCGATACATTCAAACTTTACGATACTTACGGATTCCCGGTAGATCTGACCGAAGAAATCCTTGAAGAAAAGGGCTTTTCCTATAATGAGGACGAGTTTAAGGCCTGTATGGAAGAACAGAGGCAGAAAGCCAGAAGTGCCCGTAAAGTGACAAACTACATGGGTGCGGATGCAACGGTTTACGAGCAGATTGATCCTTCCATCACAACAGAATTTGTCGGATACGAGAATCTGACATATGCTTCTAAAGTTACGGTTATGACGACCGAGACCGAGATCGTGGAAGCACTTTCCGATGGGGATGCAGGAACCATTATCGTAGAGAAGACTCCGTTTTATGCCACGATGGGCGGTCAGCAGGGCGATAAGGGACAGATCCGTACGGCAGACGGCGTATTTCAGGTAGAGGATACGGTTAAGCTTCTGGGCGGTAAATACGGACATATCGGGCATATGGTGTCCGGCATGATCCATACCGGCGAGGAAGTGGAACTGATGGTAGATGCAGACCTTCGCGCAAAGACCTGTGCAAACCATTCTGCAACCCATTTACTGCAGAAAGCACTCCGCGAAGTGCTGGGTACACATGTCGAGCAGGCGGGTTCTTATCAGGACAGTGAGCGTACCAGATTTGATTTCACCCACTTTGCAGCCATGACACCGGAAGAGTTACAGAAAGTGGAAGACATGGTCAATGAAAAGATTAATGAGGGCATTGAAGTCCGCACGGATATCATGACCGTTGATGAGGCAAAGAAGACCGGAGCAATGGCTCTGTTTGGCGAAAAGTACGGAGAAAAAGTCCGTGTCGTTTCCATGGGAGAGTTCTCCAAGGAGTTCTGTGGCGGTACACATGTAAAGAATACCGCAGAGATCAAGACCTTCAAGATCCTTTCTGAGAGCGGTGTTGCGGCCGGTGTACGTCGTATTGAAGCACTGACCGGTGACAATGTGATTGCATATTACAAAAAGATGGAAGAAGGGTTCCGGGAAGCAGCGAAGGTTGTAAAGTCTACACCTGCAAACCTTAAGGAACGTCTGGAGCATCTGACCGCAGAGATGAAAGAACTGCAGAGCGAGAATGAGGCGTTAAAGAGCAGGGCAGCTAAGGATGCACTTGGTGATGTGATGAATCAGATCGAGGATGTCAAAGGTGTGAAGCTTCTGGCAACCAGCGTATCCGGTGTGGATATGAATGGTCTGCGTGATCTCGGTGACCAGCTGAAGGACAAGATCGGTGAGGGCGTCGTAGTGATCGCATCCGATTGTGACGGAAAGGTAAACCTGATTGCCATGGCAACCGATGCGGCGATGAAGCAGGGGGCACATGCCGGTAATCTGATCAAGGCGATCGCCGGAAACGTTGGCGGTGGCGGTGGCGGACGTCCGAATATGGCACAGGCCGGTGGAAAGAATCCGGCTGGTATTCCGGATGCAATTGCACAGGCGAAGACGGCACTGGAAAACATGTTGAAATAATCTATCACTGATAACGTATAAAAGAATATAATAAAAACGCAAAAAACAGGTAAAAATGCGCAATAAAAATGCAATTTTACCTGTTTTTTGCAAATATTTATAGTATAATAACAGTAAATCCACTGTGAAATTTGTGTATATACAACAAAAGGTGGAAACGACATGAAGAAAGGGAGAGACTTTATGAAGAGAAAGAGGTTATTGTCGGCCGTGCTGGCAGGAATCTTTGCCGTGTCCATGCTGGGCGGCTGCGCATCGGCGGTGCCTCAGGGTGCAACGGAGACCACGCAGGGCGGTGCACAGGAGACGGACAGGACGAGCGGAACGGTAAAACTGAGAGTGTGGGCAGAGGAATCAACGTATGATGCGTTGAATAAGATGATCGACAGTTTCAAAGAAGAGTATAAGGGTCAGGCAACTTTTGATATCACCCTGGAACAGAATGCGGATTCCGATACGCGTGACAATGTGCTTGGAGATGTGCATAACGCAGCTGATGTGTTTATCCTTGCAGATGACCAGGTGGCTTCTATGGTGGCCGGCGGCGCATTGTATCCGGTTCCGAATGCGGACGAAGTGAAAAAAGCAAATGTGGAGGGCGCAATAGACGCTGCCACAGTTAATGATACGCTTTATGCATATCCCATGACTGCGGACAATGGGTATTTTCTGTACTATAACAAAAAGTACCTGAGCGATTCGGATGTCAAAACCCTTGACGGCATTTTAAAAGTAGCAGAAAAAAATCATAAGAAGTTTACGATGGACTGGTCTTCCGGCTGGTATCTGTATTCGTTTTTCGGAAATACAGGACTGGATTTCGGTGTCAATGATGACAATGTGACAAACCACTGTGACTGGAATTCCACCGAAGGGGAGATCAAAGGTGTGGATATTGCGCAGGCGATGCTTGCTATCAGTTCCAGCAGTGGATTTGAAAATGCGGTGAATGAAGACTTTATTACAAATGTCAAAAAAGGCAGTGTAATTGCAGGGGTAAGCGGTGTATGGAGTGAGACTGAACTGAAAAAGATCTGGGGAGATGATCTTGGCGCAGCCAAGCTTCCCACCTATACCGTGGCAGGAAAGCAGGTACAGATGGCTTCCTTTACCGGCTATAAGCTTATGGGAGTCAATGCTTATTCGGCAAATCCGCAGTGGGCAGCAAAACTGGCAGACTGGATGACCAATGAGCAGAACCAGACCGTCCGGTTTGAGATGAACGGACAGGGACCTTCCAATACAAAGGCGGCGGATTCGGATGCGGTTAAAGCTTCCCCATCCATTCAGGCGGTGATTGCACAGTCGGAATTTGGAAAACTGCAGCGTGTCGGAAACAGTTACTGGGATGCATGCAAGACATTCGGGAATACGATGGCAGCAGGAAATCCAAATCACGTAAAGTTACAGGAACTGATGGATAATCTGGTCAGTGGTATTACAAAATCAGCAGCAGGCTAAGAGGTGGGAGTATATGAATCAGAAAAAGAAATTAAGTACCAAACTTATCATTTTAATTCCGGTATTTATACTTGGAATATTCAGTATCATCTCGAATGTGATGTCTGTTTCCAATATCAGGAACGTTAACCGGAGCGCCGTACAGATTTCGGAAGTATCTTTAAAGAATGTTTCGGGTCTGGCAGAAATACAAAGACAGACACAGGACATCCATAATCTGGGACTGTCCCATATCATAGCGGTGGATCTGGATTCCATGATCCAGCTGGTGGAAAAGATCCGCAGTCAGGAAGATGCATTGGAGAAAGATCTGGAAAATTACAAGACATACGTGACACCGGATACCCAAAAAGAATACAATGACATCAAAAAAAATTACGAAGAATTAAAGTATGAATGTGCCAATGTTATGGCATTTTCCGCAGCAGGGAAAAATGAAGATGCCTATGAACTTGCCAATGGAAAGATCAGCAAGTGTGCAGATGCCATTGAGTCGGATATCGAAAGTATCAAAAAAATTGTAAACCAGGATGTGGATGCACAGAGACAGAAACTGACATCTGCATACCATAGTTCAATAGGAACAAGCATAGTGACGATTCTGATTAGTATTGCGGCACTTTTTTCAGCAATGGTGGCAGTGCTTCGGTGGGTAATTCATCCACTTGCAAATACGAACAGGGAAATGAATGAGATTATTTCCGGAATTGATAACCGGCAGGGTGACCTGACCCGCAGGGTTACCATTACCAATAACAAAGAAGTGGCATCTGTCGGTGGAGGCATCAATGCTTTTATGGCAAAGCTGCAGGAAATTTTTCGGATGATCAGCAGCAATTCCAGGGATCTTGAGGGTGTTGTAAATGAAGTGCGTGAGAGTGTGCAGACTTCCAACGGAAGTGTATCCGATCTGTCCGCATTGACGGAAGAACTTTCTGCAACGATGCAGGATATTTCCGACAATGCTTCACGGATTAATGAAAATACCGAATCGGTTGCCGGTGAAGTCAAGTCAATTGCAGAGAAAACGATTGAAATCAATCAGTATACAAAAGAAATGAAAGAGCATGCAGAGGCAATGGAACATGCTGCACGTGAAAATATGGACACAACGGGTGCAAAAGTAAATGACATTGTTTCCGTACTGAGTCAGGCCATTGAGGACAGCAACAGTGTCAATCAGGTAGACAATCTGACAAACGACATCTTAAATATTGCAAGCCAGACAAACCTGCTTGCATTAAACGCATCCATTGAGGCTGCCCGTGCCGGGGATGCAGGAAAAGGATTTGCAGTGGTTGCCTCCGAAATCAGTCAGCTGGCAGCCGCCAGTCAGGAAGCGGCTAACAATATCCAGAGCATCAATGCCATTGTCATAACTGCAGTACATAATCTTGCAGACAATGCAAACGGACTGGTAGAGTACATGAATGAAAAAATCCTGCCGGAATTCCAGAAGTTTGTGGAATCCGGTGGGGCATATCATGACAAGGCAACATTTATCGAAAGTGTCATGGCAGATTTTGAGGCAAAGACGGATTCTTTACAGAATTCCATGGATGAGATTGCAAATTCCGTAAATACGATTTCCCATGCGATCGAGGAAGGCGTCAGTGGAATCGTTTCGGCAGCGGACAGCACACAGGTTCTTGTATCCGATATGGATAAAATTTCCAAGAAGATGGATGAGAACTTTGCGATTGCAGAGGGATTGAAGAAAGAAACTTCCGTGTTTACAAAGCTTTAAGCATGTGGAAGAAAAAAACTATGCAAATTTCGGAAAAACTATTGACAAATCAGGATATTTTGTTAAAATAATCGATAGTGCAATTAAGATTACCTTACAGTTGATGCACAATATCGCAACTGGAGGGAGGTTAGGAAAGAATGTCTAGTGTAATCGTAAAAGAGAATGAGACTTTAGATAGCGCATTACGTCGTTTCAAGAGAAACTGTGCGAAGGCTGGTATCCAGCAGGAGATTCGTAAGAGAGAGCATTACGAGAAGCCAAGCGTAAAGCGTAAGAAGAAATCTGAAGCTGCTAGAAAAAGAAAATACAACTAATGTATTTAACCCCGCGGGATAACTCGCGGGGTGCTTTTTTGCAAAAATGATCAGGATGAGGTGAACCATGAATCAAAATCTGAAAAAAATGATAAGCTATTACAAACCCTACCGGGCAGTTTTTGCGGCAGACATGTTATTTGCGACACTTTCTGCGGCAGTGGCACTGACCATTCCACTGGTTGTGCGGTATGTGACATCGACTCTGATTTATCAGCAGCCTCAGATGATGTTGCGGAAACTTTTTTTGATTGGCATCGGATTGTTTGTGCTTCTGGCATTGGACTGTTACAGCCGGTTTTTTATCGGAAATTATGGACATGTGATGGGGGCAAAAATGGAATATGACATGCGGGCCGAATTGTTTGGGCATCTGCAGAAGCTGTCTTTTTCCTTTTATGATGATGCAAAAGTTGGACAGCTGATGAGCCGTGTGACGGCAGATTTATTTGATATTACAGAACTGCTGCACCATGGCCCGGAGAATATTATCCTGTCGGTATTAAAGATAGTGGGAGCGTTTGTGATCCTGCTCAACATTAATGGATGGCTTGCGCTTGCCGCGTTTGCAGTGCTTCCGGTTATGTTTGTATTTGCATTTGCGTTAAATAAGCGGATGCGCCGGGCTTTTCAGCAGAACCGTATTAAAATTGCCGAGATTAATGAACAGATCGAGGATAATCTGTCGGGCATCCGTGTGGTGAAATCGTTTGCCAATGAGGCGATTGAAAACGAAAAATTTCGTCATGGAAATGACGGATTTCTTGCGGCAAAGAAGAACAGTTATCATTACATGGGCAGTTTTCAGGCCGGGGTTGGCGTTTTTACAACACTGATTCAGGTAAATGTCATCCTTGCCGGAGGGGTTCTCATTGCAAAGGGAATGGTCACGGTCAATGATCTGGTTACGTTTTTGCTGTATATTGGGGTATTTACGGATCCAATCCGGACACTGGTGGACTTTACCGAGCAGTTTCAGAATGGCTATACGGGATTTGAACGGTTTCAGGAAATTATGAATATTGAACCGGAAATCCAGGATGCAAACGATGCTGTAGCACTGACCGATGTGAAAGGAACCATTGATTTTGAAAATGTTTCTTTTCAGTACAAAGACAATCAGGAGAAGGTGCTTAACCGGATCAATCTGCATGTGCCTGCAGGGGCATATATGGCACTGGTGGGATCATCCGGTGCCGGAAAGACAACACTTTGTTCCCTGATTCCGAGATTCTATGATGTGACCGGAGGATGTATCCGTGTGGATGGGAAAGATGTCCGTAAGGTGACGTTAAAGAGCCTGCGTGACCATATCGGAATGGTGCAGCAGGATGTATACCTGTTTTCGGGAACGATTTTTGAAAATATACGGTATGGAAAGCCGGATGCGACAAGGGAAGAAGTGATTGCTGCTGCAAAAAATGCCAATGCCCACGAATTTATCATGGCATTTCCCGATGGATATGATACAGATATCGGACAGCGTGGAATCAAGCTCTCCGGAGGGCAGAAGCAGCGGCTTTCCATAGCCCGTGTTTTTTTGAAAAATCCACCGGTTCTGATTTTTGATGAGGCAACTTCCGCGCTGGATAACGAGAGCGAGAGGGTCGTACAGGAATCATTGGAGAAACTGGCAAAGAACCGTACGACATTTGTGATCGCCCACCGTCTGACAACGATCCAGAATGCACAAGAAATTCTGGTTCTGACAGAAGATGGGATTGCGGAATCCGGTTCCCATGAAGAACTGCTGGCACGGGGCGGTGTGTATGAAAAACTTTATCATATGCATTATTAGACCGGCTGTGTCACAACTTGCATTATTATAAAAAAACGAGTAAAATAGAATAGATTTTGAAAAAACAAAAAGGAGTGGATTATCATGACAAAAATAGATATTATCTCCGGATTCTTAGGAGCCGGAAAAACAACTTTTATCAAAAAGATGATAGATGAGGCATTTACCGGGGAAAAGATTGTCCTTATCGAGAATGAATTTGGCGAGGTCGGCATTGACGGTGGTTTTTTAAAGGATGCTGGAATCCAGATTACAGAGATGAATTCCGGATGCATCTGCTGTTCTTTAGTCGGTGATTTTGGAAAGAACTTAAATGAAGTCATCACCAAGTATCATCCGGACCGTATTTTGATTGAGCCATCCGGAGTCGGTAAGCTTTCCGATGTTATGAAGTCCGTGATTGATATTGAAAAAGAGCAGGATGTAAAATTAAACGCACTGGTAACGGTTGTAAACGCGCTTAAGGCGAGCAAGCAGATGAAGGCGTTCGGCGAGTTTTTCAACAACCAGATCGAGTATGCGACAACTGTCATTTTAAGCCGCAGCCAGAATGCAACACCGGAACAGCTGGAGTTTTGTGTCAATAAAATTCAGGAATTGAATCCAAAGGCTGCCATTATTACAACAGACTGGGCAAAATTATCCGGAGAACAGATCCTTAAGGTAATGGAAGGACAGGATAATCTGGAGATGAAGGCTCTTGCCGAGGCACATCATGCAAAGGAAGAGGCAGAACATGAGCACCATCATCATGACCATGACCACGAAGAACATGAGCATCATCATGACCATGACCACGAAGAACATGAGCATCATCACGATCATGACCATGAAGAACATGAGCATCATCATGACCATGAGCATGATGAAAACTGTACTTGTGGCTGCCATGACCATGAGCACCATCACCATCATCATGCAGATGATGTATTTACCAGCTGGGGCAAGGAGACACCGCACAAATTCGAGCGTGCAAAACTTGAGGAAGTACTTAAGAAGTTTGTCGATTCTGACAATATCCTCCGCTCCAAAGGTATGGTGGAGAGTACCGATGGTACCTGGCTGTACTTTGATATGGTTCCGGGCGAGTATGAGATCCGTGAGGGTGAGCCGGATTACACCGGACGTATCGTGGTAATCGGAACGGAGATTCATGAGGATGAATTACTGAAGACATTTGGTCTTTAAAATGCTGTAAACCCCAATAAAAATGTAAGGAGAGCAATTATGGCACAGGATATTCCGGTATATTTATTTACAGGATTTATGGACAGCGGAAAAACAACTCTCGTAGAAGAAACGCTGTTTGAGAATAACTTCGGTGATGGTTCGAAAGGAATTATCATCATGTGCGAAGACGGCGAGAAAGAATATGACGAAGCAAAACTGGCAACCATCAACTTCAAGCTGGTAACGGTCGAAGAGGAAGAGGATTTTACGCCTGCAAAACTGCAGGAAATCCAGGACACCTATCAGCCGGAACAAATTTTTATCGAGTACAACGGCACCTGGGGGATGGACAAGCTGCTTGAGGCAAAAATGCCGGAGGGCTGGGTGATTGTACAGTCACTGGCAACCGTAGATTCCACGACGTATGATCTGTATATGAATAATATGCGTGCAATGATGCAGGAACAGGTTTTTTCCAGTGATGTGGTTATTTTTAACCGTACAGATGATGATACCGATCGCGGACATCTGCGCCGTACCATTAAGAACATCAACCGGAAAGCACAGATTGTCTATGAGCGCAAGGACGGAACGATTGATGAGCGTCCGGAGGAATTACCGTTTGATATCAATCAGGATGTGATTGAGCTGACCGATGCGGATTATGCTATTTGGTACATGGATGCCATGGAAAATTACAAGAAATACGATCGCAAGAAAGTAAAATTTCTGGCTCTGGTATATAATCCGGATAAACTTAAGAAAGGCGTGTTTGTTCCGGGACGGTTTGCGATGACCTGCTGCATTGAGGATGTGACATTTATCGGTTTCAAATGTAAATATGACAGGGAAGAGGAACTTCCGCACAAGTCATGGATTACAATTACGGCAGAGATTCGTGTCGAATTTGCACGGGAATATAAGGGAAAAGGACCGGTTCTTTACCCGGTTTCCATCGAAAAAGCCCAGAAACCGGAAGATGAGCTTGTATATTTTTCGTAAAAAGTCGTTGCGAAAAGTGAAGAAGTCATATACAATAAAGAGGTGTGTTATGCACCTCTTTTTGTATTCAGCAGAAAAAGAGAACAGGGATTAGATTAAATTTATTACATACAGGAGGCAGTTTATGTACCCGATTGTTCGAAAAGAAACATTGGCAGATAACATTATCCTGATGGACATCAAGGCACCGCGTGTGGCCAATGAGTGTCTGCCGGGACAGTTTATCATTGCAAAGACAGATGAAGTAGGAGAGCGTATTCCGCTTACGATCTGTGACTATGACAGAGAGAAGGAGACTGTCACCATCGTGGTACAGACGATTGGCGCAGGAACCGAGCGTATGATGGCCTTAAATGAGGGCGATGCTCTCGAAGATTTCGTTGGACCTTTGGGATGTCCGTCCGAACTCTGTGAGGAGGAGAACCTTGAGGAGACCAGAAAAAAGAAAATTGTATTTATCGCAGGAGGTCTGGGAACCGCACCGGTATACCCACAGGTAAAATGGTTGCATGAGCACGGAATTGATGCAGACGTGATCATGGGTTCCCGTACCAAGGATCTGCTTTTTTATATGGATGAGATGAAGGCAGTAGCCGGAAATGTATATGTATGTACGGATGACGGTACTTACGGATTTCACGGAAATGGCTGTCAGCAGTTACAGGCATTGATCGATGAGGGAAAACATTATGATGTATGTGTTGCAATCGGACCGATGATCATGATGAAATTCGTTACCATCCTTACCAAGAAGCTTGAGATTCCTACCGTTGTATCCATGAACCCGATCATGGTAGACGGAACCGGTATGTGTGGAGCATGCCGTCTGATGGTTGGCGGAGAAGTAAAATTCGCATGTGTTGACGGACCGGAGTTCGACGGACATCTCGTTGACTTTGATCAGGCAATGAAGCGTCAGCAGCAGTATAAGACAGAAGAAGGCAGAGCAAAGCTCGCATATGAAGAGGGCGCTACCCATCACGGTGGATGCGGCCATTGCGGAGGTGACAAGTAATGGAAGGATTAGTCAGAGTACCGGTTCGTGAGCAGGAACCAAAGGTTCGTGCTACGAATTTTGAGGAAGTATGTTATGGATACAACGAGGAAGAGGCAGTTGCAGAGGCTTCCCGTTGCTTAAATTGTAAAAACGCACAGTGTATGAAGGGATGTCCGGTTTCTATCAATATTCCGGCATTTATCGCACAGGTCAAGGAGCGCAATTTTGAGGAGGCTTATCATATTATCTCCGAGTCTTCCGCACTTCCGGCTGTCTGTGGACGTGTCTGCCCACAGGAGAGCCAGTGTGAAGGTAAATGTATCCGTGGTTTCAAGGGTGATCCGGTTGCCATCGGTAAATTAGAGCGTTTCGTTGCAGACTGGGCACGCGAGCACGGTATCAAGCCAAAGAAAGCAGAAAAGTTAAACGGACACAAAGTAGCCGTGATCGGTTCCGGCCCTGCAGGTCTGACCTGTGCCGGAGATCTGGCAAAGCTTGGCTACGATGTGACCATTTTTGAAGCACTGCATCGTGCCGGTGGTGTGTTAAGCTACGGTATTCCGGAGTTCCGTCTTCCAAAGGACAAGGTTGTAGCAGCCGAGGTAGAAAACGTAAAAGCACTCGGTGTGGATATCGAGACCAACGTTGTCATCGGTAAATCCGTAAAGATCGATGAGCTGATGGAAAAGGAAGGCTTTGAGGCTGTATTTATCGGTTCCGGAGCAGGACTTCCACGTTTCATGGGAATCCCTGGCGAGCAGGCAAACGGAGTATTCTCTGCAAACGAATTCCTGACAAGAAACAACCTCATGAAAGCATTTGAGGAAGGATATGAAACCCCGATTTCCCATGGAAAGAAAGTTGTCGTTGTCGGTGGTGGTAATGTAGCCATGGATGCTGCAAGAACCGCACTCCGTCTCGGCGCAGAGGTACATATTGTATACCGTCGTGGTGAGGAAGAACTTCCGGCACGTAAGGAAGAAGTACATCACGCAAAAGAAGAGGGAATCATTTTTGATCTGTTGCAGAATCCGACGGAAATTCTTGTCGATGAGAATGGCTGGGTAAAGGGTGTGCGCATCATCAAGATGGAACTCGGTGAGCCGGATGCGTCCGGAAGAAGAAGTCCGGTGGAGATTCCTGGTTCTGAGTATGAGATGGATTGTGATACCGTGATCATGTCACTCGGTACCTCTCCAAACCCACTCATTTCTTCCACAACCAAGGGGCTTGAGACAAACCGCCGCAAGTGTATCGTTGCAACCGAAGATACCGGTGCAACAAGCAAAGACGGTGTTTATGCAGGTGGAGATGCCGTAACAGGTGCCGCTACCGTTATCCTTGCAATGGGAGCAGGTAAGGCAGCTGCAAAGGGTATTGATGAGTACCTTTCCGGAAAGAACAATTAGACAATAACGGATAGAACTGATAAAAGTGGAGACGGCTGCCGCGTAATGTGGCAGCCGTTTTTGTATGAAGAAAAATTTTCAGAAAAATGTCAGATACGAAGAAGCGTTTGACTTTTTCCTCTATGATGTATACAATAATCTGTAGTAAAAAAAGAGGAGAACCCTAGGATGAAGACATTAATAGATCTGATCACCGAGCAGGTGACAAATGCATTTACCGGTCAGGGATATGATGCAAAATACGGGAAAGTTACACTTTCCAATCGTCCGGACCTGTGTGAATACCAGTGTAACGGAGCAATGGCTGCAGCAAAGGAGTACAAGTGTGCACCATTCATGATTTCGGATAAGATTGCGCAGGCGCTGGCAGAAAACGAACTGTTTAAGAGCGTAGAGTCTGTAAAACCGGGATTTATCAATATGAAAGTAAGTCCTGCCTATCTGGCGAAATATGTCAGCGATATGAAAGCAGATGAGGGAAGATTTGGCTGTGACAAAGCGGCACATCCGAAGACCATTATTGTAGATTACGGCGGGGCCAATGTTGCCAAGCCATTGCATGTCGGACATCTGCGCTCTGCTGTCATTGGAGAGAGTATCAAGCGGATCGGCAAATTTATGGGACATCACATGATCGGTGATGTGCATCTGGGAGACTGGGGTCTGCAGATGGGACTGATCATTGTAGAATTAAAAGAGCGTAAGCCGGATCTGGTATACTATGATGAAAGCTATACCGGAGAATATCCGAAAGAGGCGCCGTTTACCATTTCCGAACTGGAGGATATCTATCCGACTGCCAGCAAAAAGAGTAAGGAAGACGAAGCGTTCCGTGAGGCTGCCATGGAGGCAACCAGCCAGCTGCAGGCTGGCAGACGGGGATACCGTGCACTTCTTGCACACATTCTGGATGTTTCCGTGACAGATTTAAAGAAGAACTATGATAATCTGAATGTCTCCTTTGAGCTCTGGAAGGGAGAGTCGGATGCACAGCCGTATATTCCGGATATGGTACAGATGATGAAGGACAAGGGCTTTGCCTACATGAGCGAAGGGGCTCTGGTTGTGGATGTCAAAGAGGATACGGATACAAAAGAGATTCCGCCATGTATCATCTTAAAGTCAGACGGAGCTTCGTTATACAGTACGACAGATCTTGCTACGATTGTGATGCGTATGCAGGATTACAATCCGGATGCCATTATTTACCTGACGGATCAGCGTCAGAGCATGCATTTCGTACAGGTATTCCGCTGTGCAAGAAAGACCGGACTCGTCGGACCGGATGTGGAACTGACCCATATCGGATTCGGTACCATGAACGGAAAAGACGGCAAACCGTTTAAGACAAGAGATGGCGGCGTTATGCGTCTGGAATATCTGCTTGATGAGATCAATGAGGAGATGCTCAAAAAGATTACAGAGAACCAGAAAGAAAAGGAAAACCTCGATATTTCCGAGGAAGAGGCAAAGCAGACTGCCAAAACGGTTGCTCTGGCAGCAGTCAAATACGGAGATCTGTCCAATCAGGCAAGCAAGGACTACTGTTTTGATATTGAGCGTTTTACTTCTTTTGAAGGAAATACAGGACCGTATATTTTATATACGATTGTGCGTATTAAATCCATTTTAAAGAAATACACTGCAAAAAATTCGCTGCCGGATGCACAGATTCTTGGGGCACATTCTGCAAGTGAGAAAAACCTGATGCTTGTATTGTCACGTTTCAATGCCATGATGGAAAATGCATATGAGGAGAAAGCACCGCACAAGATCTGTGCATATATTTATGAACTCGCCAATGCATTCAACGGATTTTATCATGAGACAAAGATTCTTTCCGAGGAAGATTTTAAGGTACAGGCTTCTTATATCGGTCTTTTGGTACTGACAAAAAATATTCTTGAGACCTGTATCGATGTGCTTGGTTTTTCCGCACCGGACCGTATGTAAATCGGATGTTCTAAAATCACATATAAAACATATAAATGAGTCATAGGGATTTGTCCTTATGGCTCATTTTTTATGGAAAGAAACATGGAGGAAGTGACAGAATGGAGATTACAGAATATCTTCCGGTAGATTTTCGAACGCAGATGGAAGCAGAAACGTTGTGCGGGGCAGAAGAAATCCGGCTTCGGGTCGGACAACCGCTGGAAATTTTATATGCGGATGAGAAAGAAAAAGAGATTGGGCTGCTCACGGAAGCACATATGCGGGAAGTACTGAATTATCTGAGTGGATATTCCGTGTATGCACTGGAAGAAGAACTGCGACAGGGGTATTTTACGCTGGAAGGCGGGCACAGGATCGGGGTTTCCGGGCGGGCAAGCTATGAGAAACACGGAACCTCAAGCTGTATGAAGCTGTTAAGCTGTATCAGCGGTTTAAATATCCGTCTGGCTCACGAAAAAAAGGGGTGTGCATCGGTACTGATTCCATGGCTGTATTGCGGAGAGAACGTATATCATACGTTTTTCTTTGCACCGCCGGGGGTCGGAAAAACAACATATTTAAGGGATTGTATCCGGCTGCTTTCGAAAGGAAATCACCTGCGTGCCGGGAAAAAGGTCGGGGTAGTCGATGAACGGTCGGAAATTGCCGCGTGTTACCGGGGAATTCCGCAAAACGATCTGGGCCCCCGCACGGATGTGCTGGACAATTGTCCGAAGGAACATGGAATCCATATGCTGCTTCGTTCCATGTCCCCGCAGATCATTGCAGTGGACGAACTGGGACTTCCGGAGGACTTTGCTGCGGTGGCAGACTGTGCCCGGTGCGGGGTATCGATCCTTGGAACCATACATGCCGGCAGTGTCTTAGAGGTTTTGCACCGCCTGCAGATGGGCGGACTGGATCTGATCCGCTCACAGATGCGGCTCATTGGTCTGCAGAGAAAACCGGACGGGCGCCGGATTCTCACCGTATATGAGGGAGGAGGAAATCCATTGTGGCAAGGATTTTCGGAACCGTCCTGATACTGGCAGGGTGTGCCGGATTTTTGTACAAATGGGCAGAGGGGGAAAAAGCCAGACAGCGGATGGCGGGGGAATGGATACGCCTGTTTGTGCGCTGGGGATATGCACTGGAACAGGAACACGTGCGGTTGTACGATTTTTTGTCTTTTTATGAAACGGCAGATGCATCCATGCAGGCATTTCTGGATGAGGTCTGTGTATGTATGCGCAACCATCAGAATCCAAGCGGGCAGAAAATCTGGCAGGATTGTCTGCAGAAGCACAAAAGAGAACTGCAGATCGGGCAGGAGGGCTGGGAAATCCTTACGTCTGCCGCGGGAGCATTTTATGGCGAAAGCAGTGCAGAGAATCTGCGATGCAATGAAATCTGCAGAAAACGGATGGAAAAATTTCTGGCAGAGTCACGATTGGAATTTTTTAAAAAACAGCGGGTGTATCTGCCTGTTGGAATGCTGACCGGCGTGGTTATGATCATTCTTCTGGTGTAAAGGCGTAGGAAGGGAACCTTGAGTGTATGAGTGTAACAATTATTTTTAAAATTGCAGCGCTTGGAATTGTTGTGGCAGTACTCAGCCAGATTCTCAAGCATAGTGGAAGGGAGGAACAGGCATTTCTGCTGAGCCTGGCAGGTCTGATAATAGTGTTGTTCTGGATTGTGCCTTGTATCAGTGAACTGTTTACAACGATGGAAACCCTGTTTCGTATGTGATGTCTATGATAAAGATAGGAATGATCGGAATTGCTGCGGTTTTTCTGGCTCTTTTGCTGAAAAAAGAAAAGGGAGAGCTGGCGTTGCTTGTGGGAATTGCAGCATCGGTTTTGATTTTCGGATACACACTGTCAAGAATTTCGTTTATCCTGGATTTTTTACGGGAACTGATGGACACGCTTCCGGTAGATCCGGCACTTTTGAAAGCACTGTTAAAGATGCTTGGAATTACATATGTTGCCGATTTTTCCGCATCGGTCTGTCGGGAAGCGGGATATGGATCTGTCGCAGGACAGATTGAACTGTTTGCAAAATTATCGATCGTTGCTTTGTCCATTCCGGAATTGTGGGTTTTGTTGCGGCTGATCGAACAGATGACCGGGGGGTAGAAATGAAAAAAATAGCTAAAATTTTGTTCTGGTCTGTTTTGTTCGTATGGATGATTTTTTTACAGCCGCAAAATGTGATGGCGGCCGAGGCGGATGAGATCATAAAAGAACTTGATTTTACGGATATCAATGCACAGACGCAGGATCTGCCGGAAAAGATGGATTTTGAAAAAATGGTGAATAAATTGGTGACGGAAGGAACCAACGGACTGGATGCGGGAATGATCTGTGAATATATTGCAGATTTATTTTTTTATGAAATCACGGCTGCAAAGCCAATGTTTTTGCAGATGTTTGCCATAGGACTTTTATTTGCGCTGTACGGAAAAGTGATGATGACGCGACAGGGGTATGTTTCGCAGATGAGCTTTTTTATTGTTTATCTTGGGGTGGTTCTGTTGTTGCTGCAATCATTTGCCCTGATCTCAGAGGTGGTAGATCAGGGGATTGACCGTCTGGTGGCATTTATGACCGCATTTGTGCCTTTGTATGCGGCAACGCTGTTTTGCTCCGGCAATGCGGCATCTGCGGGTTCCTTTTATCAGCTGGCATTCGGACTGATGTATCTGCTGGAACTGGGAATGAAATTTATTTTTCTGCCGGGGGTTCATGTGTTTGTGCTGCTTCTTCTGATGGATAACCTGTTTGAGGAAACAAAACTTGGAAAGATGGCGCAGCTGTTCGAAGACGGAATACGACTGGTCTTAAAAGGCGGGCTGACTGCCGTTATGGGAATCGGTGTTGTACAGTCTCTGATTGTACCTGCAAGAGACAGGCTTTCCACAAACAGTATTTTTAACAGTATATCCGCGGTTCCCGGAGTAGGAAATACTTTCGGTTCCGCAGCAGAGATCCTGCTCGGAAGCGGAATCCTCATAAAAAACAGCATTGGCGCGGCTGCCCTTATCCTTCTTCTTGTAATCGGGATGACACCGCTGCTGAAATCTTTCTGTTTTTCTGTGATGTACCGCCTGACCGCTGCATTTTTGGCACCGGTCGCAGACAGTCGGATTGCGCAGTGTGTGCAGGCCGCTGCCAGGGGATGCGCGCTTTTTTGTACCATACAGCTGGATGCGCTGCTTTTATTTTTTATTACCACATCCATGATCAGTGTTTCCACCAGTTTCATCTATTGAGAAGGGAGGAGAACATGGAAGTTGTACTTACATTTGTGAAAAATTATTTCGTGCTGATGCTGATTTTTTATCTGTTGTCATATCTGACACCAAAGGAAACCTATCAGAAATATTTTCATTTTTTTGTCAGTGTGCTCGTGATCACCGTGCTGGCACAGCCGCTTTTGGTCTATGTGGGAGGAATGAAAAAAGAAGAGGCAAAGCAGCAGCTGCATGAGATTGTCGAGCAGATGGAAAGCATAGAATATCAGGAGAAGGGAGAGAATATTTTTGAACAGTATCTTGGGAAAGTGGATCAAAAAGAGGAATAAATCGGATTTCGTTGTACTGATTCTGCTTGGGGTGATGGTAATGATCGTTGCGATGCCGACGGGGGCAAAACAAAGCCAGAAAGAAACACAGACGCAGGAACAAAAGGAGCAGCAGCTGCAGACGGAAGATTCTTATAAAGAGCAGCTGCAGCAGCAGCTGAAGGAGCTGCTTGAACACATGGACGGGGTGGGAAAAACCCGTGTAATGCTGACATTTTCCGATGAGGGAACCGACCAGCTGGATAAAAATGTGACAAAAGATGGAAACAAAAAGGAAGAGACAACGGTGGTGTACGATACCGATGATACCAGACAGCCCTATGTGATCTGCAGGCAGATGCCGAAAATTGAAGGGGTTGTGGTTGTGGCACAGGGTGGAGGAAATGCAAAGACCGTTACAGAAATTTCCAACGCGGTAATGTCATTATTTCCGGTGGAAGCGCATAAGGTAGTAGTAGTTAAAATGTCGGTACAGGAGGAATAGACGTGAAAAAAAGAGTGCATAAAAATCAGATTGTTATTACAACGCTGGCGGTGCTGATTGCGGTGGCCGGTTATGTTACTTATGACAAAAAGGGCGCTGATATCAAAGATGCCGAGACGGTAGCTAATATGAATCAGGGTGCCGTAAGTGACCAGGCGGATAAAGATTATGAAACCGGGGAGGATCTGGATATCACAAGCAGCAAGGAAGATCTGGCGAATGCATCGACGGAAGATGTGGAAAATCCGGGAGAGACGGTACTTACCTCTGTGACAAGCGGGGATTCCGACTATGCGGCAAAAGTGAAACTTAACCGGGAACAGGTGCGTTCCAAAAATAAAGAAACCCTGCAGGCAATCATTGACAATGATTCTTTGGATGAGTCCAAAAAGAAAGATGCGGTCAATGAAATGATTACACTGACGGATATTGCGGAGAAAGAGTCCAATGCAGAAATGATGCTGGAGGCAAAAGGGTTTACGGATGTGGTTGTCAGTATGAATGATGACGGCTGTGATGTGGTTCTTAATATGGGGGAGGCAACCGATGCCAAGCGGGCGCAGGTCGAAGATATTGTAAAGCGTAAGACCGGAGTATCCGCAGATAAGATCGTGATCACTCCCATCCAGTAGCACTTGCAAATACATAGTTTTTAGTATAAAATGAGGTACAGTGTGCAATTGGTTTGGAGGATATACTGTGAGTGACTTAAGAAAAGAAATAGAAAAACGGCGTACATTCGCTATCATTTCCCATCCGGATGCAGGTAAGACGACTCTGACGGAGAAGTTTCTGCTTTACGGAGGAGCCATCAATCTTGCCGGTTCCGTAAAAGGAAAGGCAACAGCAAGACATGCGGTGTCTGACTGGATGGAGATCGAGAAGCAGAGAGGTATTTCGGTCACCTCGTCGGTGCTGCAGTTTAACTATGACGGATACTGTATCAATATTCTGGATACCCCGGGACATCAGGATTTCTCGGAGGATACTTACCGTACACTTATGGCGGCGGATTCCGCAGTCATGGTGATTGATGCAAGCAAAGGAGTAGAGGCGCAGACACGTAAGCTGTTTAAGGTATGCGTAATGCGCCATATTCCGATTTTTACATTTATCAATAAGATGGACCGTGATGCAAATGATACGTTTGAGCTTCTTGATGATATTGAAAATGAACTGGGAATCGCAACGTATCCGGTCAACTGGCCGATCGGTTCCGGAAAAGAATTCAAAGGTGTATATGACCGTCATACCAGAAAAGTTATGACATTTGCCGATACATTAAAGGGAACAAAAGAAGGTTCCGAAAAGATTATTGATATTGATGATCCGGCACTGATCGACGAGATTGGTGAGGAGAAAAAATCAATTTTGGATGACGAAATCGAACTTCTTGACGGTGCCAGTGCGGAATTTGATATGGAACTTGTGACAAAGGGAGAACTTTCCCCGGTATTTTTCGGTTCTGCCCTGACCAATTTTGGTGTGGAAACTTTTCTGCAGCATTTCCTGAAGATGACTTATGCGCCAATGGCCCGGAAATCAGACATCGGAATGATTGATCCGTTTCAGGAAGATTTTTCTGCGTTTGTCTTTAAGATTCAGGCAAATATGAATAAAAATCACCGGGACCGTATTGCGTTTATGCGTATCTGTTCCGGTAAGTTTACGGCGGGCATGGAAGTATTCCATGTGCAGGGAAACAAACAGATCAAGCTTTCCCAGCCGCAGCAGATGATGGCAGACGAGCGTAAAATGGTAGAAGAAGCATATGCGGGAGATATTATTGGTATTTTTGATCCCGGCATTTTCTCTATCGGGGACACCCTCACGACGGCAAAGGACAAGTTTCAGTTTGAGGGAATCCCGACATTTGCGCCGGAACATTTTGCACGTGTACGTCTGATCGACTCCATGAAGCGCAAGCAGTTTGTAAAAGGAGTAACACAGATTGCACAGGAAGGTGCCATCCAGATTTTCCAGGAATACAAAGGCGGTATGGAGGAAATCATAGTAGGAGTAGTTGGTGTGCTGCAGTTTGATGTACTCCGGTTCCGTCTGGAAAACGAGTATAATGTGGAGATCCGTCTGGAGAATCTTCCATATGAACATATTCGCTGGATCGAGAACAAGGATGAAGTGGATGTGGACGCGCTGACTGGTACTTCAGATATGAAGAAAGTGATTGATATGAAGGGAAATCCGCTTCTTTTATTTGTCAATGCATGGAGTGTCGGCATGACACTTGACCGAAACGAAGGACTCGTATTATCCGAGTTCAGTAAGAATTAATCAAAGGAGGACAAGTCATGGGAGTTGTAACAATTACAAAAGAAAACTTTGAAGCAGAAGTTGTCGGCGCAAAGGTGCCGGTCGTGATTGATTTCTGGGCATCCTGGTGTGGCCCTTGTCAGATGCAGTCACCGGTTGTGGATGCAGTTGCAGAATCGTTGGGAGATCAGGTGAAAGTATGCAAAGTAAATGTGGACGAGCAGCCACAGCTTGCATTAAATTACCAGATTGTGAGTATTCCTACGCTGGTATTCATGAAAGATGGAATGTTTCAGAAGAAGATGATAGGGTTACAGACGCAGGATGCGATTGAGGATTACCTGAAAACACTTCTTGACGCATAGTAGGATACAACGTATAATAAAAGGCAGTTGCAGGGCGACTGTCTTTTTTTATTTCCCCATTTAAAATTTTGCATTGACAATACAAACAAAATATACTACTATTAGAACATAGATACGAACATAGGTTCGATAAGAAGGAGAATATTATGGCAAAGGACGATAAATTAAAAGCATTGGATGCGGCAATCGCACAGATCGAGAGACAGTATGGCAAAGGATCTGTGATGAAGCTGGGGGACAATTCCGCAAATATGAACGTAGAAACGGTTCCTACAGGGTCACTCAGTCTGGATATTGCATTGGGACTCGGAGGCCTTCCGAAAGGACGTATCATTGAGATTTACGGACCGGAGTCCAGTGGTAAGACTACCGTTGCACTGCACTGTGTGGCAGAGGTGCAGAAGCAGGGTGGAATTGCCGGATTCATTGACGCAGAGCATGCGCTTGATCCTGTCTATGCAAAGAATATCGGTGTTGATATTGACAATCTCTATATTTCCCAGCCGGACTGCGGAGAGCAGGCGCTCGAGATCACCGAGACCATGGTGCGTTCCGGAGCCGTCGATATTGTAATTGTCGATTCGGTAGCAGCTCTTGTGCCAAAGGCGGAAATTGACGGAGATATGGGAGATTCCCATGTGGGTCTGCAGGCACGTCTGATGAGTCAGGCGCTTCGTAAGCTGACTGGTGTGATCAGCAAGTCAAACTGTATTGTAATCTTTATCAACCAGCTCCGTGAAAAAGTTGGTGTTATGTTTGGAAATCCGGAGACGACGACCGGTGGCCGTGCACTTAAGTTTTATTCTTCTGTTCGTCTGGACGTGCGCCGTGTAGAACAGCTGAAGCAGGCAGGAGAAGTCATTGGTAACCATACCCGTGTCAAAGTCGTAAAAAACAAAGTAGCACCTCCATTCCGTGAAGCAGAGTTTGATATCATGTTCGGAAAGGGTATTTCCAAAGAGGGAGATATTCTGGATTTGGCAGCAAATGTCGGAATTATCAGCAAATCCGGTGCATGGTATGCTTATGAAGGAGACAAGATCGGACAGGGACGTGAAAATGCAAAGACGTATCTGCGTGAAAATCCGGAATTCTGTAAGATGATTGAAGAAATGGTGCGTGAACATTATTTTGCACAGGAGGATGAGGCTCCAGAAAGCGAAGAGGAGACTCCGGTATCTGCAGATGCGGAAAGCAAGAATGAATAAGATATGGTTACAGTGACAGAGTGTACGACTCTGGGAAAGGGCAGGCTTCGTTTCCATCTGGATAATGGAACGGAGCTTGTTCTTTACCGGGGAGAGGCAAAACAGTTTCGGATGCGGGAAGGAAGCACACTTTCGGATGAAGAGGAACATCAGCTGATTTATGAAGTGGTGGGAAAGCGTGCAAAAAGAAGAACTATGCATCTGCTGGAACAGATGGACCGTACAGAGCAGCAGCTGCGGGAGAAACTGAAACAGGGCGGATATCCGCAGGCGTGTATTGATCTTGCACTTGAATATGTGAAATCTTTTCATTATGTCGATGATTACCGCTATGCATGTACCTATATCAATTATCGTCAGGATCGTATGAGCCGCTATCAGCTGAAAGTAAAACTGTATGGAAAGGGAGTTCCCGGAGAATTGATTGATCGTGCCCTTGAGGAATGTTATGAGGGGGACGAACAGGACCAGATTATCCGGCTGCTGGAAAAGAAAAAGTTTGATGCACAAAATTCCGACCCAAAAGAATTTACACGTGTTTACCAGTATCTGATGCGCAGGGGCTTTCGGAGCAATGATGTGCTGCGTGCTATGAAAAGTAAACAATGAAAGCACGTATTGCTTGACATATTTAAGCAAAAAGGATAAAATTATAATGTTGTAGAAGTATGACATGGAAGACTAATATTTCTTTTTGTTATATGTACAATGAAAACTTAATAAAGGAGGTGCTCCTGTGCCACAAGTAATTATTGCTGTTGTTATCACACTTATAATTACTGCGGTTGCTGTATGGTTTATCTCGACTGAATATCACAAGAAGGTAGCAAATACCAAGATTGGAAATGCAGAAGAGCAGGCCAGAGGCATCATCGACGAGGCTGTGAAAAATGCCGAAGACAAGAAGCGCGAAGCTATGCTTGAGATCAAAGAAGAAACCATTCGTTCCAAGAATGAGATCGACAAGGAGATCAAAGAGCGTAGAAATGAAATTCAGCGTAACGAGCGTCGTATTGTGCAGAAGGAAGAAAATCTGGACAAGAAACTCGAAGCGATTGAAAAGCGTGAGGCAAGTTTCCGTGCCAAAGAAGAAGATTTGAAGAAGCAGAAAGTTGAGATAGCAAAGCTCAACGAACAGCGCGTACAGGAACTGGAAAGAATTTCAGGATTAACCTCTGAACAGGCAAAAGAATACCTCTTAAAGACCGTGGAAGAAGATGTGAAGATTGACACTGCGAAGATGATCAAGGAAATGGAAGCGCAGGCGAAGGAAGAAGTCAACAAGAAGGCAAAGGACTATGTAGTTACTGCAATTCAGAAATGTGCTGCGGATCACGTTGCTGAAACCACAATCTCTGTTGTACAGCTTCCGAATGATGAGATGAAAGGCCGTATCATCGGTAGAGAAGGACGAAATATTCGTACACTTGAAACGATGACAGGAGTAGATCTGATCATTGATGATACGCCGGAAGCAGTTATCCTTTCCAGCTTTGATCCGATTCGAAGAGAAGTTGCGAGAATTGCACTTGAAAAGTTGATCGTGGATGGACGGATTCATCCGGCACGTATCGAGGAAATGGTTGAAAAAGCGCAAAAAGAAGTAGAGACAATGATTCGTGAAGAAGGCGAGGCTGCTGTACTAGAAGTCGGCATCCACGGCATTCATCCGGAGCTTGTCCGGCTTTTGGGCAAGATGAAGTATCGTACCAGTTATGGACAGAATGCATTGAAGCATTCGATTGAGGTCGCACAATTGACAGGTTTACTCGCCGCAGAAATCGGTGAGGATGTCCGTATGGCGAAGCGTGCGGGATTATTACATGATATTGGTAAGGCTGTAGATCATGATATGGAAGGTTCTCATATCCAGCTGGGTGTGGAACTGTGTAGAAAGTACAAGGAATCACCTCTTGTCATCAATGCAGTGGAAGCACATCACGGTGATGTGGAGCCGGAGAGTCTGATTGCATGTCTGGTGCAGGCAGCCGATACCATCAGCGCTGCACGTCCGGGTGCGAGAAAAGAAACTTTGGAAACATACTCAAACCGCTTACAGCAGCTTGAGGATATTACAAATAGCTATAAGGGTGTAGAAAAATCTTTTGCAGTTCAGGCAGGTAGAGAGGTTCGTATCTTAGTTGTTCCTGAGCAGATCAGCGATGCGGATATGGTTCTTTTAGCCAGAGATATTTCAAAACAGATTGAGACTGAGTTGGAATATCCGGGTCAGATCAAGGTAAATGTGATCAGGGAATCGCGTGTTGTTGACTACGCTAAGTAATTGTGAAAATGAACTTAAAAAGGCTTAAGACCGCGGAAAGCGGGATTAAGCCTTTTTTTATATCATAATGTGTTGTAAAATAAATACATTGGGATTTCACGGGACGTATAGAATAAAAAGGAGGGACCAGTACAGCACGGCTGCACTGGCCAGATTATGAAAAAAATGATCGAAAGGTTTTGGTTCCTTTTGATGATTTCACTATACCGGAAAAGTGTGAAATGGATATGTTACAAATTTGAAGAAACTGTGAACGATGAAAAATATCCGGGGATGATGTCCGGACAGGAAAGAGAGGTTTGAAATATGGTAGAGCATGTAAAACGATTGAAGAGAGAACTGGTATACAAGGGAGCAATTCTGGATATCTACAAAGATACGATGGAACTTCCGGATGGAAACAAAGCAGAGTGGGATTTTGTATCCCATCGTATGGGCGCAGCCGCCATTCTTCCGGTTATGAAGGATGGAAGAATTGTGATGGTGCGTCAGTACCGCAATGCGCTGGAGAGAGAAACACTTGAAATTCCGGCCGGCTGTCGGGACAGTAAGACGGAAGATACGGCGTATTGTGCGGCACGGGAGATGGAAGAGGAAACGGGATACCGCAGCACGAATGTGAAACATTTATTATCCCTGCGTACGACGGTGGCATTTTGTGATGAGGCGGTTGATATTTTTGTAGCTACCGATCTGGAAGTGGGAACCCGGCATCTGGATGAAGCGGAATCCATTGATGTGGAAATTTACACACTGGAAGAGTTATGCGATATGATCTATGAAGGGAAAATTCAGGATGGAAAAACCATTGCTGCAATTATGGCATATGCGGCAGCAAAAAAAGGTGGAATGGGAAAACATCTGGATTTATAAAAATGGAATAAAGAAAACGGACAGGGCATAGGCTGAAAAGAAAAGAGTTTTAGGAATTTTTATGAAAAAGGAACTGGCGATTGGAATCTGTTTTGGTCTGGCGGGAATTTTATGTACCTGTCTGTTTGGATATGAATATTTTACGACTTATGGATTTTTAAATGCGTATCATATGAAAGCATTTGCGGCATCGGATACCGGGTATTTGCCGCTTCTGGCAAATATTTTATGGGAAAGGGGAAAAGTGTTTGTGATTATTGCAATCCTTTCCCTTACTGCTTTAAAAGCAATTCTGCCATTATTATTGCGCTGCCTGATTTATTTTACCGGCGGGGTATTTTTTGCTGCTTGTGTGATGAATATGGGGATTCTTGGAATTGTTTTTTTTCTGGTATCGTGGCTGCCGCATGGAATTTTGTATCTTGCAGCGCTTGCGCTTTTACTGCTGGTAGAACCGCACAGGTTTTATAACCGGAAAAATCCATGGCTGCTGCGGCTGGCATGGGGGATGGGAGTTGCGGTACTGGTACTTCTTGGATGTGTATTGGAGGCGTCTGTTGGAATCCGGCTGTTACGTTTTGTTGTAGAAAAATTATAAAAAAATGGAGTGCAAAAGGAACACTTTTTACACTCCATTTTTGTTTTCAGACAAAAACTGTTTACTTTGCGTTCATCTCCGCAATGTCATAGATCAGCTGTTTGGAATCTTCCCATCCGAGACAAGGATCGGTAATAGATTTTCCGTAAATATGATCTCCGATAGACTGATTTCCCTCTTCGATGTAACTTTCAATCATCAGACCTTTTACCAGAGAACGGATATCGGAAGAAAGCTGGCGGTTATGCATCACTTCTTTTGCGATACGGATCTGTTCCTTAAACTTCTTTCCGGAGTTGGAATGGTTGGTATCAATGATGGCTGCCGGATGGATGACATCCATTTTTTCGTACATCTCATGAAGACGGATCAGATCTTCATAGTGATAATTCTGGGTGGTATTGCCGTGCTTGCTGACTGCACCGCGAAGAACCACGTGAGTCAGAGGATTTCCGGTTGTCTCCACCTCGTATCCGCGATAAACGAAATGATGCGGATGCTGTGCCGCGTATACAGAATTGAGCATAACAGAAAAATCACCACTGGTAGGATTTTTCATTCCGGAAGCGACATCAAAACCACTGACCGTCAGACGATGCTGCTGATCTTCTACCGAACGTGCTCCGATGGCAACGTAGGAGAGAAGATCCTCGACATATCCCCAGTTTTCCGGGTAAAGCATTTCATCGGCACAGGTAAGACCGCTTTCTTCGATTGCACGGATGTGCATTTTACGCATGGCGATCAGACCCTCGATCATATCCGGTGCTTTTTCCGGATCTGGCTGGGAAGCAATACCTTTGTAGCCTTCGCCGGTTGTACGTGGTTTGTTGGTGTAAATACGCGGAACTAAGATGACCTGATCCTTGACATCTTCCTGGATTTTGGTCAGACGGCTCACATAATCACATACAGAATCTTCGTTATCTGCAGAACATGGTCCGATGATTACGAGGACACGTGAATCTTTACCTGTAATTACATCAGAGATCATGAGGTCTCTGTGTTTTTTTAATTCACGAAGCTCCGGGGAAAGCGGATAATCGCGCTTAATGTCTGCCGGAGTCGGTAATTGGTTTAAAAATTCAAAACTCATTTTTTTCTCCTATCTCTTAAGTTCGGATATAACATACTGTGACTATCTTAATGGAAAACGGGAAAAATGTCAAATAACAGGAATCGGTTGTTTCTTTCGGGCTTTTAGAATATAATAACAGAGAATTACAACACAGCAGGAGGTGCAGAGATGGAGAATCTGCTTTGTATAAAAGGAAAGATTATAGGAAAAGGAAAACCGCTCGTGTGTGTGCCGGTCATGGAGTCTTCGAAAGAAGAAATTTTAAGAGAAACCAGAAGGCTGGAAGAAGCACACACGGAAATGATTGAGTGGCGTGTGGATGCGTTTGAAAACGTGGAAAGTCCGAATGCGATCCGCGAAATATTAAACGAAATGAAACATATCATAAAGGAAAGTATTCTGGTGTATACCTTCCGTTCTAAAAATCAGGGAGGGTGCAAAGCACTTTCCACGGCGGATATTTATGATATTCATCAGGTGGCGGCAGAATCAGATGTCGTGGATTTTATTGATGTGGAATATTTTGAAGCAAAAAATCCGCAGAAAGAAATAGCGATGTTGCAGGAGATGGGAGTATATGTGATTGCTTCCCATCATGATTTTGAACAGACGCCGGACCCGGAGGTGATCCGCATGCTGTTGGAACAGATCCGTGAGAGTGGCGCAGATGTCGTGAAACTGGCAGTTATGCCGCAGAATATGTGGGATGTATTGCATTTGCTGGAGGAGACCAACCGCTTTCATGAAAACCATCCGGATCATCCGCTGATTACCATGTCCATGGGTGCAAAGGGGGGGATTTCCCGCGTGGCCGGAGAGTTTTTCGGATCGTGTGTGACATTTGGCGCAGGCGGGCAGGCGAGCGCACCGGGGCAGCTTCCGGTAAAGCAGCTGGAAGAAATACTTCATATTTTACATCAAAGTGTGGATTGACTCTAAATTTGAAGTGTGATATAGTAAATAGGCACTTGTGAAATAAGAGTGCTATGCAGCCGTAGTATAATGGATAGAACGCAGGACTCCGACTCCTGAGATGCGGGTTCGATTCCCGCCGGGTGCAGTTTATGCTATGTGGCAAGGAAACAACTTACCCATGGAACGACAGGAAAAGCGGTGCGTCATGCACCGCTTTTTTACTGGACGAATAGTATGAGGTGTGGTATCATAAATGGAAAGATGCATTTTTATGGAGGGTTCATATGCAGAATGAAAAATTAAAAAAGTTTACAGACTTTTTTGTGAAATATAGACGATATTTTTGCGCAGCTGTTTTATTTGTGATTCTTGTTGTGATTCTGGTAAAGTGTACCGGTCCGCAGAAAGATCAGAAAGAGACACAAAACGGTACACAGGGAGTGACACAGACTACAGAATATCAGGAAATCGGTAAGCTACAAAAAGATGCAGATGCGGAACTTGTGACACTGATGGAAAATTATTATGCGGCATATGCCGGTGGAGATACGGATTCGCTGGAGATGATTGCACAGCCGCTCAGTGACAATGAAAAGAGTTATATCACGACGTTTTCTGAGTATTATGAGGATTATCAGAACATCACCTGTTATTCCACAAAGGGGGCAACCGATGATTCTTATCTGGTATCTGTATGCTATGATCTGAAATTCAAAGGTGTGGATACTCCGGCACCGGGAATGGATTTCTTCTATGTGGAGAGAGACGGAAAGGGAAATCTGATCATCAATAACATATACTCTGCATACAATTTCAATTTCCTGGATCAGGATCTGGATGCAAATCTGTATTCCCTGATTCTGGCATATGAGAAGAGTGATGAAGTGGTTGCTCTGCAGAAAGAGGTGCAGACAAGCTATAATGAAGCTGTAAAGAGTGATGAAAAACTTGCCAATATGGTGGGTGGAACACTTCGAAATGCCATGGCAAAATGGAGAGAAACGATTGTAAGCAATACCGAAACCCAGACGACAGAGACGGAAAGCCAGACGCAGGAAACCCAGACCACAGAGACAAAGAAACAGGAAGAAACTCAAAAGACCGAGGAAACCCAGACAACGGAGTCTACGGAAAAGAAGGAAGATACCCAAAAGAGCGATTCCAAGAAATCTACCGGTACGGTCAAGACAAAAGATATCTGTAATGTCAGAAAGAGCCCGAGTACGGATGGTGAGCTCCTCGGAAAAGTGGATATTGGTGTGGAACTGAAGAAACTTGGAACGGAAGGTGACTGGACCAAGGTAAAATTCCAGGGAGAAACCGGATATGTAAAGAGCGAATTTGTAAAGGAAGTGTCTTCCAAGTCAGGTTCCGGCAAGGGGACCGTAAAAACGAAGGATATCTGCAATGTGCGTAAAACCGCCAGTACAGATGGAGAACTTCTTGGAAAAGTGGATGCGGGCGTAAAATTAAAGAAACTTGGCACCAAGGGAGAATGGACGAAGGTGAAGTTCCAGGGAAAAACCGGATACATCAAGAGCGATTTATTAAAAACGGTAAAATAATAAAGACATCATAAAGAAGCGGAGGCTGTGAGGTCTCCGCGATTTTTGTCAGACAGGGAAGAAACGTGGAAGTCAGAATTAATAAATTTTTAAGTGAAGCAGGGGTATGCTCCAGAAGAGAAGCAGATCGCCAGATTGAAGCAGGAAATGTAACCATCGGCGGAAAAACCGCGCGGATGGGGGATCAGGTATCGGATGGACAGGAGGTCTGTTTCTGTGGAAGACCGGTACAAAAAGAAAAAGAAATGATACTGATCGCGCTTAACAAGCCGGCGGGTATTGTCTGCACGGCGGAAAAAAGGGAAAAAAATAATGTTATTGATTTCCTGCATTATCCGAAACGGATCTATCCGGTCGGGCGTCTGGATAAAGAGTCGGAAGGACTTTTGCTGTTGACGAATAACGGTGAGATTGTCAACAAAATTATGCGGTCGGGAAATATGCATGAAAAAGAATATCTTGTTACCGTGAACCGTCCGGTGACGGATGCATTTCTGCATGGTATGGCAAACGGTGTTCCGCTTGTGGAACTTGGCACGACAACGCGCAAATGCAGGGTAGAACGGACAGGAAAAAAACAGTTCCGGATCATTCTGACACAGGGATTAAACCGACAGATCCGACGCATGTGTGAATATTTTGGGTACCGTGTACAGAAACTGGTACGTGTACGGATCATGAATATTGAACTGGGAGATCTCGAATCAGGAAAGTACCGGGATGTTACACCGGAGGAATTTAAAAAGTTAAAACAGTTGATCGTACATTCGAGCAATCAGCCCGTGCGACCAATGGAAAAACCACAAAAATCAAAACGAAAACCACGCAATTCTGCCATACATGGCACGTATACGGTGGTAAATCATCATATAGATAGAGAGAACAAAAATGGAAACAGAAAAGCAACGGATTGAAGAACTGGTAAAACAGTTGAATGCAGCATCAGCTGCGTATTATAACGGACAGGATGAAATCATGCCAAATTATGAGTGGGATGCTTTGTTTGATGAGCTTACCACTTTGGAAGAAAAAACCGGGTATATTATAAAGGACAGTCCGACGCAGAATGCCGGATATGAAGAATCCGGAAGCGGACAAAAAGAACCGCATGAGTATCCGGCACTTTCTCTGGCGAAGACCAAACAGGTGGAAGAACTGCAGCAATGGGCGGGAGCTTATCCGATCTGGCTGTCATGGAAACTGGACGGACTTACGCTGGTTCTGACGTATGATAACGGAAATCTTGTAAAAATTCTTACCAGAGGAAATGGAAACCTGGGTACCAACATTACATTTTTAAAGGGTGCTATCGGAGGATTCCCACAAAAGATTTCGTATCAGGGGCATCTGGTTGTGCGAGGAGAAGCTGCCATATCCTATACAGATTTTGCACAGATCAACGACATGATTGAGGATGACGATGAAAAATATGCAAATCCGCGAAATCTGGCATCCGGAACGCTGAATCTGGAAGATCCGGCAGAAGTGAAGGCACGCCATGTCAGGTTTCATGCATTTACACTGGTGCATCTGGATGAGCCGATGGTATCGTGGGGAGAGCGGATGCACTTTCTGGAAAAACTGGGATTTGATGTGGTAGACAGGGAAGCGACAACCGCCCAAAAACTTCCGGAAGCCATTGACCGATGGACGAAACTTGTAGAGAGCGGAAAAATGGATATTCCGGTAGATGGTCTGGTGATCTGTTATGATGATACGGATTATGCGGCATCGGGAAGCGTGACCGGGCATCATGCGACACGCGCCGGTTTTGCGTTCAAATGGCAGGATGAGGCCGTGGATACAAAACTAAAATATATCGAATGGTCGTGTGCGGTGTCTACGATTTCCCCGGTTGCCGTGTTTGAACCGGTGCAGATTGAGGGAACAACGGTATCGAGAGCATCTCTATGCAATATCAGCGAGATCGAGCGTCTGGGAATCGGAAAAGAGTGTACACTTTCCGTGATCAAAGCCAATAAGATCATTCCGAAATGTATTGCGGTAAAAGATGCTGTAGGTGCTCCGGAGATTCCATCCCAGTGTCCAGTGTGCCATGCACCGACAAAAGTTCATGTGAGTGAAAACAGTGGCACAAAGACCCTGCATTGTACCAATCCGGACTGTACAGCCAAAAATGTCAAGAAATTTACCCGTTTTGTCAGCAAGTGGGGGATGGATATCGACGGACTTTCCATTCAGACGATGCTCCGTTTTATGAATGCGGGATTTATCCATGAATTTGCGGATATTTTCCGTTTGAAAGAGCATTTCGGGGAGATCAGCCAGATGGAGGGCTTTGGTGAAAAATCTGTGGCAAATATGGAACAGTCCATTGAAAAAAGCCGGCAGGTACATCCGGTGAACTTTATATTTGCCCTGTGCATACCGCTGATCGGTGTGGATGCCGGGAAAAAAATTGTTGCCGCCATTGGTTTTGAAGGCTTTTTGCAACGTCTGCATCAGGGGGACGGGTTTGAGGATATTGAGGGGATCGGAGCGGAACGTTCCCGATCAATTGTAACCTGGTATCAGAATGAAAAAAACCACAGTGGGTTTGAGGATCTGCTTCATGAACTTTCGATAGAACATGTAGAAGTGCAGGATACTTCTTCCGGAAGCTGTGCGGGACTGAGTTTTGTGATCACCGGAGATGTGCATCACTATAAAAACAGGGATGAATTTAAGGCCTATGTAGAAAGCCAGGGCGGAAAAGTGACAGGAAGTGTCTCAAAAAAGACGGCATATCTTGTCAACAATGACGTGGAATCCGCATCATCTAAGAATCGTAAGGCAAAAGAACTGGGAATTCCGATTATTTCCGAAGATACATTTATAGAACAATTTGGTGGGAGGTAGAAAAAGTTATGCCAATCAGAACACAAAGTGATCTGCCTGCAAAGGAGATCCTCGAACAGGAAAATATTTTCGTAATGGATGAGTCCCGTGCGATGCATCAGGATATTCGTCCGATCAATATCGTGATTCTGAACCTGATGCCACTGAAAGAAGAGACGGAATTGCAGATTTTCCGGTCATTGTCAAACACCCCGTTACAGGTAGACGTATCGCTGCTTGCACCGGCATCCCATGCATCCACCCATACTTCAAAGAGCCACCTGAACAAGTTTTATCAGACGTTTCAGGAAATTAAGAACCAGTATTTTGACGGGCTGATCATTACCGGTGCACCGGTGGAACAGATGAAATATGAAGAAGTCGATTACTGGGATGAAGTGTGTGAGATTATGGAGTGGTCCAAAAAGCATGTGACATCCACCCTGCATTTGTGCTGGGGGGCGCAGGCTGCACTTTATTATCATTACGGAATCCAAAAATATGATCTAAAGCAGAAAATGTTCGGGGTATTCCGGCACCATGTAATGAATCGCAAGATTCCGATGGTACGCGGATTTGATGATTATTTTTATGCTCCACATTCCCGGCATACCGAGATCCGGGAGGAAGATATTTTAAAGCATGAAGAACTGACCATTCTGGCAAAATCAAAAGAGGCGGGGGTTTTTCTGGTAATCAATCAGGATGGCAGCCAGATTTTTGTGATGGGACACCCGGAATATGACCGGATGACATTAGACAGTGAATATAAGCGTGACAGGGAGAAGGGACTTGCGATCACGCTTCCGTGTAATTATTATCCGGATGATGATCCAACGCAGCGGCCGATGCTGCAGTGGCGGTCACATGGAAATATTCTTTATGCAAACTGGCTGAATTATTATGTTTACCAGCAGACACCGTATGAATTCATCAATACCGATGAAATCATTGGAAAATAGCGGTATTTAAAGGGATTGACAATAATTTTAAAAATCGTGAAAACCAAGATAAGTTGATATATTTTCGTATAAATTGATATAGTTTTATATATCAATGGAGACAAAATGGAGATTCCTGAAAAATCAAATGGAGACAAAATAATATAACAGTTTTGCCGCAAAGAACTTTTGCAAAATCGTAAAAAATAGGGACAGGTAGAAATTCATCTACTTGTCCCTAAATTATTATTACATCATATTACAACATTTGTCCGTTCCATTTTCGTCTATTCTCTGTGTCATATTCAACTTGAATCCGTGAGAGCGTATCATTGTGGCTTAATTCTTCATAGGCATCTTCCTGAGTGTTGTCATTTACGTCAATACATGAATAGTAAATGCCAAGATGTGATATAGTGTGCCTCGAAGAGGGCTGTTAAGAATCTAGCTTCAATATTTGGACACTATATTTTATTATTCTCTATTTGGTAGGTTTTGCTGGTAGAGAATTACCAATGGATTATAGCACCACATAACTATTGCTTGTGCACTAAGCTGTGACAGGATACCTCATCTGCAATGTTCTACATTGACTCAATAGTGTGATGCTGGAATTTCTGTAAATATGCCAGCTAAATTTTCAAAAAACAAACCAATGAATACGGATATTATAAACAAAGTCTGCGAATATCTCTGTGTCCAACCATCCGAAATTATGGAATGGATACCAGATGCAGAATATAACAAGACAAATGCTGAAATTGCCTCGATTGATCAGCAAATAGCAGAACTCGAGGCAAAGAAAAAGCAACTACAAGGCAAATAATTTACACAATAACCAACGCAAACGGACAGCTTGTATATTGCTCACGGAAATTAAAATGCGCTTGACAATATGGAAAAATTTCCATATTATACTTATATAGAAAGTACATCGGAGAAAATTTATGAGTGAATTTAAAGCAGAATTTTACGAAAACGGAGATGAAATTCCTGTAAAAGAATTTTTGGACAGTCTTGACGACAAAATGCGTGCAAAATTCTCAATGGAAATCAAACTTCTGGAAGAAAAAGGCAATCAACTAAGAGAACCTTACAGTAAACCATTAGGAGATGGAATTTTTGAACTACGTGCAAAAGTAGGAACAGATATTTCAAGAGTGTTATATTTCTTCTATTATCAAGGGAGAATAATATTAACACATGGATTTGTTAAGAAAGCACAAAAGACACCACCAAGCGAAATTGAAAAAGCGAAAAAGTACAGAAAAGACTTTATAGAAAGGAATGGTGAATAATATGAAATTCGATGATTATTTACAGGAACAGTTAAAAGATCCTGAATTTAAAAAAGAATGGGATGACATTCAGCCAGAAATGGATGTCATCCGTGCTATGATTGATGCACGAATTGAGCAGAATTTAACGCAAAAGGAACTTGCTGCACGTACAGGGATTGATCAAGCAGATATAAGCAAGTTGGAAAATGGTACGAGAAACCCAAGTTTAAAATTATTAAAGAAACTTGCTTCTGGATTGGGAATGCAGTTAAAAATTGAGTTTGTACCAATGCAAACATTACAGAAATAGCCTACATTACTGCTTTATGTAGGCGAAGCGAAAACATAAATAATCCGATTTATATAGCATCTAACGGAAATCAAAATCTGTTAGGTGCTATTTTTTACCCAAAAACGCAAATAGGCTCTCGGAATCATGAGCCTTCCGACTAAGATTCATTGGTCGGATGAACCTTGAAAAGTAAATATTATCCAGAACGGACATGAAAAGTAATAAATGATGAAAAGTGGCGCACTTTTATAGACCTTGCGTCAAATATGGCTTATAATGGTATTGCTTATGAAATTAAGCGGTTTGCTCAAAGAAATCTTTTAGTCGGGAAGTCTTTGGCAAAGTCCATGCATCAAGATGTTGACACATCATGATGGCGAACAGGCGGCAGTACCACATCATAGATGAACGGTATCTGCCGTCTCCTAATTTATAGTCTATCTTTTCTCGTTTGTTACAACGTTCTGCAGATGTTCTTGCGTTATATTCCAGCTTCCATTCCTCGCTGTACCGCCTTTGTAAGAAATCTTAGGACAACGATATTTGATGCGTCCTTTTCTTGGCTCAACGGCGGCTTGCTACATAGGAAAGCCCATAGGACATAAAGGAATCCCATCACTGTTTATGGAGATATCATTTTTGTAGACCGGTGGTCTGCCGCATTTCCAGTTTAGATCAATAAAAGGCGTGATATCGTTTGTTTTACAGTAGTCATAGTAAGGCATAAGGTTAAAAAATCATATGTGCCAAGCTGGTGTTCCAACTTGTTAAAAACAAGTTTTACGGCACCTTTGGTGCATCTGTTCATAATGAATGCAAGAAACAGTTTTTCACGGGTTAAGAAGAATGTCAGGATGACACGCTTTGAGTCCTGTGATGAGTGAACGGTATCCATTTCAGCAAAATGGTCAAGTTCAAGGGCTTGAAAATCAGAAAACATACGTCTGATAAAAACGGATCTGTCTTTGATCTGGGTCTTGTGTACTTTGCGGGGGTGAATTTTACCTGACGTTTCAGATCGATGTTTCTTGCGGACAGGATTCCTTTATCAAGGTAAGAATATAGAGTTCTCACGGACATATCGAGTTCTGGATGATTCGTTATAATCTGATATGGAGACTGTCCCTGAAAAATCAGGGGCGTGATGACCATATCTTTCTGATGCAGTTCGTGTCTGGTCATGTTTATACCGGCCCTGGACTGTGAAAGACATTCTTTGTATTTGCGGTCAGCAAAAATAGCATCATAGCGGTATTTGTGGGCAATCGTGCAGTGATTGATTGCTTTTGGACAACCATTACACACATAAGGTGCTTTATCGAGTCGGTTACATCGTTCTTTGACAAAGTCCGGACATGTCTGGTTGCAGGTTGGACAGGTGGTACATTTGACACCGCAGAGAATGATCTTGCCACAGGCATTGACTTTTTTGCAATGATATCTGTGGACGCAAAAGTTATGTGCATTGTTAAAACAGCCTTTGTGATACCAGTCGCTGAGCCT